>Ga0181394_1000198_pt1 | contig 26321 bp, 32 predicted proteins | sample 17SPOviralmetaG_FD_130123 | JGI IMG/M metagenome (GOLD analysis project Ga0181394, IMG submission 130123) | Marine viral communities from the oligotrophic San Pedro Time Series (SPOT) site, San Pedro Channel, CA, USA - 17 SPOT_SRF_2010-11-23 | ecosystem: Environmental > Aquatic > Marine > Strait...
AGAAAGTATGCAAGAAGAAATGGAATCAATGATGAGTAACACGGTCAACATAAACTTTTTAAAAGACCAAGTATTAAAACTTCAACAAGATGTTGAATCATTAAAAGACAAAGTAAGGGAGAATAAAAATGGAACCAGTCATTAGTGTAGTTTTTTCTTTGTGCATGTTTGTTAATGGCTCGTTAGACGGCCACATGATGACAGATGGCTTATCAAAATGCTTAAAAGCAAAACGTGAAGCCGAGCGTAATTTATCACAAGGAAGAGCAAATGTTATTCGTTATGAATGTGGACAAGTTAAAGCAGAACTTAGACCAGATGCAGAAGGTAACTTAAAAATCTACAAAATCATTGAAGATAAATATTAATCTTTTTTAAATTTACGGCCTTTAAAAAAGACCACTAAGTTTTGTGCTGTATTAAGTGTTACCATTAATATTAACCAGCCTTCCCACCATTCCATTTATTCTCCATATGATTTAATTTTTAATAACATGTTATGTACACCATTACGACGTCCAGGTGTTAACAATGTATCGAGATGCAAGGTATCGAATTCTTGCAGGTCAAATTCTTTTATTTCAGTTAAAGTTAATCCACTAAAAATATCTGCTAACATACAAACAAGCCCTTTAGTTATAAGTGCATCAGAGTCAGCAGAGAAATGCATTTTATTTTTAGGTAAATGTCCAGGTATTACCCATGTGCGCGTTTGGCAACCAGGCACCTCAAACTCCTCTAATTTTAATTGATCAACATGGCTTATACTATTCTTTCCAAAGTCCATGAGCCAACCATATTTGTCCATAGGATCTTCGATGTTGTTTAATATTTGTCCGTATCTTTTTAGCTTTTCTTTTCCGTTCATAAATTTTTTCTTACAGTGTATTTAGAATCAGGAGCAGGCACATAACCTTCCTTTAGTTTTTCTTTATACAATAATCCTATGATAGAATTTTTTGTTACACCAAAGTACAATCCTACTTGCGATGCACTATACTTTCTCTTTAATTCTTTTGCTATTTTTATTTCTTCTTCTGTCCACACTTTTCTCATTCTTAAACTCCTTCATCCAATCTAATTTAGGTCCATAATAAAAAGCTGTTGTTTCTTCATATGGATATACTTTTCTTTTTTCTTTGTACGTTTGTAAAACAAATTTCATCCTACTAAGTCCTTTGTTAGCCATGCAATGATGGCAAGTACAAATAAAGTTATGACAAAGTAACCCATGTCAGTTGTAAACCTCTCCATAAGTCTCCATTCTGATTTTGTAAGGTTTTTTGGTTGTTTACCCGGGTACAATCGTACCACCCAACCCTTTAAACCCCGATACGGAGCAAATATGAGCCTTTTTATTTGGCTGAAAACCGCCGTTTTTTTAGCATCGTCATTTGGGTCCCAAACTGACATTATATGGCCATTTACGTCTCTATAGTGTTTATTTTTTGGCATCTTTACTCCTATCTGTCATTGGAATGACATTATCTTTTGGTTTTGGATTTAATGTTGCGTTAAACGCAATAGAAATTCTTTGACGTTGTGATCTATTTACATCTACATCATGCAGCAAGTAAGATGGAAACATTAACAAGTCACCTTCGCGTGGATCATGACCAATCATATTAGAATAAGGTTGCCCAGGTCTAATCATTTTGTTCATCTGTTCATTTGTTGCAAATCTAATAACACCTGTGCCTTTTCCTTGCACATAATACACACCGGATACATCTGCATCTGCACGGTAATGATTATGAAATAAATTACAACTTCCAGGTTCATTAATGTTTGTCCAATATGTAATGTTTGCATCCATTGGCTGTTCAGCAAAATAATGATCACACCAGGTGCTCAACATTAGACTAATAGGTTTATATAATTCTGTTTCACATTTGTAACGTGCCATGCTTCTATAACAGCCAGCGTTACCGCCAGGTAATCCTGTTGGATCATTCTTACGAATCTCATCTATCTCCCCCATAATAAGATTATTTAAATTTTCATGGTTAGTATAGTTTTCGTAGAATAAACGTGTTTCTTGTATGGGTATTTTAGCTACAGTAATTTCAGTATCTTCACTTGTTTTGTCTTTCATATTTCTCCGTTGCACATTGTGGACCACATAAAAACACCATCTGGTATTTTTGATCCGGGTTAAATTTTTTACTCGTCCAGTAAACTAATTTCTTAAACCATGTGTCACATTCTGAACATAAAAATTCAGGTCCTTGGCGCACGGTTTTTTTATCATACTCCACAGATACCCTCGCATTCATCTGCAAACTCTTCATCAAATGTTTCACCAAATAATGACGATTGTGGATTAGGTGCTTGGAAGTCTATGCTTCTAAGTGGCTTAGCTGATTTATGTAAAAACAATTCTGTTTCTGTGTTCTTTAATCCATGCCTTATTTTTTCATCAAGGTCGCATGCATCTTCCCAATCTTCTGGATAGTTTTTCTGCATGTTTTTCCACTGGTCATTGTGATGATATGGACAGCCAATACATGATGACTTACCAGGCATAGGATGTTTTTTTATGTCGCGGTACCACTGTAAACAATCAGCACGTGACATTTTCATTTCAATTAATGGCCAACGTGATGTCAACCATGGCATTCTAGCCTTTTTCATACGCATGGCTTCATCAGTGGATATACCAATCCATTGTTCAACTATGACGTCTTTAGGAACTCTATACTTAGGTTTAACACCTAATAACTCACGCATTTTCTTTTGAATAGGGATTACCTTATAGTCATGTGTACACTGTCTATAAAGCATCCCCACTCGTCCACCATTAGGACGTGCAGCAAACAAAGGTGGGTTTGGTACACGACCAGCAAACGATTTACTCTCTTCTTTAGACCCTGGTTCTGGGTTCGCTGCTTTGATGAGGTCTTCTCTGATGTTTCCTCGCTCCACAGTAATTATAGGACAAATCGTTATTGCTTTCTTTAAATATTCTACATGCTCGTAAACAAACTTAGGTTCCCACCCAGTGTCAGCAAATATCATGTAGTCTGGTTTATGTTTAGTTAATCCTTCTTGTGCCATTAACGCTAGACACGATGATTGAACACCCGCTCCTAATGATAAAATACGCATGGTAGGTTCACGTTGTTCACCTTTTCCTTCAGTACTATCATATTCTGCTGGCTTTCCAGTCTTCGTTAGATTTGTTGTTTTAAAATATTTAGGTTCTTCTGTAGCTGCTACTGCTGCCATCATGTTTAATTGTTTTTTATTAGGAGTCATTTTAGCAGACATTTCTTCCATGAGCTTTCTTCTTTCAAACTCCATCTGTTCATGGTTTATAGCAAATCCTGGCTTAACTCCCTCCACACCTTTTTGATTAGATGCGCGGCTTTTGCCTTGCTCTTTATAACCTACTCTTTTGTTCATTATTTAGCTTCTCCCCAGTTATCTTTTACTTTGTAATCTACGTTAGAAGGTACCTGTAAATCTATACATGTTTCCATAATATGTTTTATTTCTTTTGCATCTTTATCAGATTTTACGCTACAATTCAATTCATCGTGAACTTGAATTAATGGTGTAACTCCTAACTTTTCATATACATCAACCATAGCTTTTTTTGTTTGATCCGCAGCTGTGCCTTGGATTAATCTGTTTAATGCCTTGTATGTACCAGCTCTTTTTAACGATGTTCCATACTCTGCGTTAGCCTCTTTTAATAACATAGGTTTATTGTATACACCAGGGCTAAAATAAGAAGGTTCCCAAAAATCAAATCTACATTTACGTCCTAAGAAAGTTCTAATTGTTCCTACTTCGTTCGCACGATTCATAACAGCTTCTAGCATACCTTGCATAAAAGGTACCTTTTCTCTAAATTGTTTAAGCATGTTCTTAGCTTCCATGGGTGAGATGTCTAAATCAACAGCCATTTTTTTATAGCCCATACCATACATAACACCTAAACCAATGGTCTTTGCTAATTTACGATCAATGCCTGCCATCTCTGCTGTTTGTTTATGAAAATCTAAACCTTTTTCAAAAGCTTCTTTTACTTCCACTGCTCCTTCGTTTTTATTTAACACAGCAAAGTGTGTAAGAATTCTAGGCTCTTGTTGTGAATAATCTGCTGATGACCAATATTCTCCCTCTTCTGGTAAAAATATTTTACGCATCTCAGAACCAAATTCATTTCTAATTGGCATCTGTTGTAAATTAGGAGCATACATAGAAAACCTGCCTGTCACTGTTCCCCCACTATCACCTCTAATTTGATTAATGTGAGCGTGTAATCTACCTTTATGGATGTATCTAGAAATACCATCTATAAAAGTTCCTTGTAATTTATTAAGAACACGTGCCTTAGTTATCATACGTGGTAACTCATGTTTATGTGTGTCAAGAAATGTTTGTGTAAAGCTCGGAGCTCCAAGGGCGGTGGTCGGATATTCTAGGTTAACACTATCAAAAGCATCTGCTACTGATCGTGCTGCCCATATCTGTACGTCATTACCTACCACATCTTTAATTCTTTTTAAGTATTGCTTCTCTTTATTTTTTAATTTAACTTTTAATTTTTGTGCACGGTCCATGTCAATACGAACACCACGTCTTGTCATATTAAAAATAACTCTTATAAGTCTACACTCTAAATCATACACAGTTTCCACAGAATCTCTTTGCAACTCTGTTTTAAATCTATCATGTAATTTATATGTTAATAAAGCATCTGCTTCTGCATACTCACCTACAAAAGAGGCGTGCATCTTGTACATGTCAGCTTTAGGATCTAAACCTAATTCAGCGGCTTTAGCTTTTAATAACGTTTCATTTTTTCTTTCACCTAAGTATTCAAAGCCAATGCTAGTTAAGGCATAACTAAACCTGTTCTCATTTAGTAAAGCAGCAGCTATCATTGTGTCGTGGATATATCCTTTTACTTCAATACCAAGTGTGCTTAACCAACCTATGTCATACTGTGCATTGTGAAATACTTTTTGTATGGATTCATCTTCACATATCTCTTTAATATATTTTACAATAATATCTTGGTCCATGTTGCCACCACCTTCGTGGGCTATTGGATAGTAAGCAGTAAAATCACCACTTGATAAAGCAATACCTATAACCATTCCGGCTCTTCTTGCCCAACCTGGGCCCATTGTCTTCAGTTGACTGTCACACGTTTCTAAATCAATTGCCACTACATCCCTGCCTTTCATAGAAGGCATTTCTGTTGGATGCAGCCACTCTGCTTTTACTTCGTCAATTTTAAAATTTTCCATTGCTACTAATTTCTCCTGCTATTGCTGCATAACCACACATGTCAATGAAGTTATCTATGTTACTTTTATTACCTTGTGTATTTCGTGATATCTTTAATAACACCATCATCAAAGCCACATCTTCAGCTGTAATACTAGCCATTGGTTGTAACTTTTTATCAAGATATATATTCCAAAACTCTGCAATCTCTGCATGATTTTCAAATGCATCACCATGCGTGTCATTCCTGTCACCACTGACAAGATCTTGCGCTTGTTTTAGTATTTCTTCTTTATTCATATTCTAAATCCTCCGTAATTTTGGTTACTAATAATATGTAAACTTTTCTTTGCTCGAGTAGCACCTACATAAAATACCCTATTCGTATCATCCGAATCATTTTCCATCTCTATTTGATTAGCTCTAGATAAATCTGTTAACAACATAACATTGTCACATTCACCACCTTTTGCTACATGAATTGTACTCATATTAATTTTAGGATCTGCTGTAATATTATCAAAGCGTTGAAGATTTCTAATATACTCTGCATCTTTTTTTCCTATAGAATTAAAAGCAACGTCCCAAGGAACATTAGTAAGCTTAAGACCATGATCGTCTTGTAAATCTACAATACTGTATTCACTATCTTCATTGGTAAAACTCTGCATATTTTTATGACCATGCTCTAACGCTGTTTTAGAAGGTAGATAACTATATACATCTTTAACATTTTTATAAGATACGTATTCACCGCAGTGTAATCTATCCCAGGTGTCAACTGCATTTAATAATTCTTTAGAAATAGGAAGCTTGTTATTTTTTTTATAAGGCAGTCCCTGTATTCTTAAATCATCTTCCATTTCGTTGTACATATATTTACATGTAGCAAGTATTAACCAATTGCCTTCACGTACATCTACACTTTCAGGATATGCATGGTGTCTAACTGATCCATCCACGTCTCTTCCTTTCCATACTTTAGGGCGGCGGTTAATAATTCTTTGCACAATTTCATCTGCTACATTGTGAACAAGTCTAGGGCATCTGTATGATTGATCTAATACTTGTTGATTTCCCTTCATGTTAATTAAATACTCTACGTCAGCACCAGCCCATCTAAATATAGCTTGGTCATCATCACCACTTATGTAAACACGTTTCGCGTTTTTAAATAATTTTTCACATACTTTCCATTGTAAAAGAGATAAGTCCTGTGCTTCATCAACAATGACTACATCTAACTCTGGCACATTACCAGTCTCTACAAATAAAGATAACATGTCTGTAAAATCACTCTTGTTATTTCTATGCTTAAACTCTTCTAATGAATTACGAGCACGTAAAAACTCCTGCCAAGAAAAATCTAAATTTTCTTTGTTGTAGTATTCATCAAGCTCCATCATCTTCATTCTAGATTTATTATATTCTTTTAAAAAAGCATTATCAGTAGTCACTATTCCATTGTCATCCCAATCAGCGTGAACAAATGTCATGTCTACACCGTAGTCATCGGCAAATTTTTTATAATCAGCTGAACGCATAACTTCAGAATTAGCCATGTTTAATTGTCTTTTACCAAATGAATGCAAAGTTCTAAAGTAAGGTAAGTCATCATCAGTGTAATTAAATTTAGCTTTAGCACGATCACGTGCTTCATTAGTTGCTTTCGTTGTAAAACTAACAAAAGCTAATCTGTCTGGTCCAGTGTTATTTTTTAGCTCCTGGTCTACGATCCGTAGTAAGTTTTCTGTTTTCCCTGTTCCTGGAGGTCCTAGTATAATATTAATTTCCGGCAATGCGACACCCTCCTTCCCTATCAACAAATATAAATTTCATCTTTAATTTTTTTTGTTCTTGTGTAAGTTTTCTACATATGCGTGTTCCAGGCTTCCATGTCTTGCGGTAGCTTTCACTTTTTACATCATATATTTGCACTGCACCCTTTTCATTTATAGCAATAAGGTCTGCTGGACCTACTCCATATAAATTTTTAAATACAAAATAACCTTTGTTAATTAAAAACAGCACAGCAAATTGTTCAGCGCGCATGCCTTTCTTTATCTTCGGTAGTTTAGAATGGTATTTCATCTTGCTCCTGTATTGCATGTTCTGAATCAATAGGATTGAAAGCAGGGATGCCCCATACATTTACTCCTTGTCCTTTTAGTTTTATAAACTTATGCAACCCATCTAACTTACGTACTTCGGCTATGATCTGTCCTGTGTTAGTGTAGTGGGTAAACTTTTGTCTTAATAAATAAGCGTGTAAATCTTTAAGTCTAAAGAAAGTTCTACGCACATCTACCATTTTACCTTTTACTTCTTCCATGTTTGATTCAGTCCACGGTTTACGTAAAAGTATATCTTCCTTGTTTCTTGCTTGTGCCCGGTCAGTACAAAACTCCTGGAGGTGAGCTAAAAATTGACCGGACACAGAGCCGTCGTTTGACACTTGAATTAACAAAGCTTTCGCCATTTTACTGTTAATCAATTGTTGCCAATCCGGCGCTTTCATTAAAGGAGGCATGATGTTTATAACTTCCATACACCTTTTTTGAAACTTGGTTTGTATCTGTAATTCTTCTGTTGTTAATTGTAATTTAAGATCTGAGTGTGGATCATTTTCAGATGGTATTTCTAAAAACCATATAGGTGGTTCTGTGCACAACTTTGATAAAGAACCTAGCTGCAATGATACATTAGCTGCACCTACACCATGCTTTCTACTTTTACAAATAGTCACATTACAAAAAGGAGCAATTGGTTGATCTTTACATTTGTATTGATAATCTTTTTTGTTTAATGTTTTAATTAATGTACTTACTTCTGTGTGAGGTAAAGGTGGCTTCATATACTGCAAGTTATGTTTGACTAACATTTCTTCCCAGTTCTGATCATCAAATTTTTTTAAATAAACACCAAGGTTAAATAGGCCATTGTTACGACCACCTTCTGGAAATCCCTGGCTACACAAAGCTTGTAAACACGGAGGTCCATCAACAATATCTTCTGATTTAATTGCACCAATTGAGTCAATATCACTGACACTGTACTTCTCGTACATCTCAAAAAATTCTTCTATAGTCGCTGCTGTAGCATTATCTTTTATTGCATAGCGAACTGATTTATCACTATGAAAATATGGTAGATTTAAAAAATTACCTAAATCACCTTTTTCTGGTTGTATACCAGATTGTTTAGGAAATACTTCTGAGTCAGATTGACCTAAAGATGCTGCCATATCGATTAGTTTTGTTCTAACTAATTTAGAAGCAATAGGATTTTTCATAAATAAAAATAGGTGTGCACCACCACTTTTTGATTTACAATATACTAAAGGTAGTCCTAATTTTCTTATTCTTGTAATAAGAGAACGATGGTCCAAAGGATAAGTATCAATATCAAGGCATCCCCACTTAGTAGTATTATCAGCCCTAATAGGAATAATCCCAAGAGACGGGCCCTCGCCCTCCAAATGTTTTTCCCATAGCTCATGGGTAACCTCCTTCCTTACCATGTAAGATTTACCTTGCTGTTTGCCGTCAGCACGCGAGCCTTGCGGCTGGTGCTGACCATAGGCAATATCTAAACCTTCAAAAATAGATTTAAACTTCTCAACTTTCACGAACCCTCCAGTTCTAATTAATGGTTAAATTAAAACGGTACGGATTCGTCGTCTACTAGTTTAGGCTTATCAGTTGTGATTTGTGGAGCAGCTGGTTTAGCATCTACAGATCCACTAGCAGCGGATTGTGCGAAAGCTTTACTTTCACCATATATAGAAGCATCAGTTACCTGGTCACCTTTCTCAATTGAAAATCCAAACCAACTTCCTCTATCATTAGATTCACTTACCGAAGCTAATTGGTAAGTAAATGCATATGTAGGAGGAGTAAACATACCCTGTGGACCCTTAATTTTTTGTGAAAGCATTAAGCTGTTCCAACGTCTACTCTTTTTGAGTTGACTTGAAGACATGCTAATCACAGCATTCTGGTATCCACCATCAGCATTTAACATTAAGACATAATGATAAGCTGTTTGAACGATATGGTTACCATTAGGTAACGTCATTTTACCGGTCATAGGATCACGTTTAGTTTGTCCAATAATGCCACTTTCAGCATCATGAGAATCAATAAACCCTCCACCTTGTTCTCTAGGTTTCCACTCTACGTATTTGAGGTGGTAGAAAACAGGTATAACTTTGAGCATATCGAAAGTTTCCTGTGTAACTGTGTTAAACAGTTGCCCTGCTTTTGCTGATTCAAGATACTCAGCTTTGGAAGGGTTAACTTGTGGGCTTGATGTTTGCAAAATGCTAATGTAAGGAATAGCTGTATCCCTTGCTAGATTAAGTGTACCAAAACCACTCATTGACTTAGAATCCTCTGCGAGAACCGCAAGGTCTAAGGTAGTCTCTTTAGTTTTTACTGCTTTATTCATTATTATTTACCTTATTCAGATTTAATTGTTGTTTTGTGTCCAACGAAAGCGCCTAGAAGATCCATAGGAAGTTCTACACCTGCTTCATATTGTTCACGGACGAAAGCGCGGAGGGTGGAAGGTTCGACCCACTCGCGTTGTGCAGACTCATATCCTCTCTCACTGAGATCAGTTATAAGTTTACTAGCTTTCTCATCTTCATTCCTTCCAAAGCTACAAGTGACTTGGTTCTTTACTAAATCCCCAAATCCATTGTCTCTTAGCCAAGTATAAACTTTCTCTCTATTTTCTTTTAATGGAGTAGCTGAGTAATACTCGGAAACTTTTATTTTACGACCATCAGCTAATTTTAATTCTGATAATCCTACTTCAGCAAAAAGACTAGGCAATACTTCTTCAGAAAGTTTTTTTGCGTAATTTTCTTTTGCTTTTAATTGTTCTTTTATAGCATTTATTTCTGCTTGTGTTTCTGCAATGTCTGTAGCAACTGCACCAATTTTACCCATGTTGTTTTCTGGTATAGCATTTGCGTCTTCTTGCATTTCTTTAATTAAGTCTGTCATTCTAACCTTTCAAATCTATTTCTATATCGTAGTATGCTTTGTCATCACGATCCCATTTAAGAACTTTAAAGAAACCGTTATTAACTTTTGCTGCAACAGCTGCAGCAACAGCAATTATAGCAGGGTCTCCAATTAAAAGCAAGTAGTCATCGTTATTAAAATTTTTTAATTCTTGTTTTAATTTAAAAGCAATAGGTCCGGATGATAAAACTATTTGTCTATTGTCAGGTAATAAAACTTTTAAATCTCCAAATTTCTCAGCAGATCTAATATTTCTACCCATTTCTTGAGTTACATAAACTGTCATATTTTCTTCTTTCTTGACTTTGTATATAGAACGTTATATAATAAAAATCAAGAATAAAGAAATATAAAATGTATAAATTTAAAACTGAGCCTTATCAGCATCAAAAAGATGCATTAACTAAATGTTGGAATAAAACATCGTTTGCTATTTTTGCAGAGATGGGCACAGGAAAAACTAAAATAGCATTAGATAATGCTTGTATACTATATAACAAAGGCAAGATAGACCGCTTACTAGTGGTTGCCCCAAAAGGCGCGTACATGAACTGGGTTGACTTAGAGATTCCCGTTCACGTGCCAGATTATATAGAAAAAAAAGTTTTAGGATGGAAACCATCTACTAGTGCTAAGTATAAAGCACAATTAAAAGACATGTTAGTTTTAGGGGATTACCGTTTAAAAATTATGGTTATGAATGTAGAAGCGTTTTCTACTAAAAAAGGTTTAGATTTTGCAAAATTATTTCTCATTGGTAATTCTATGATTATAGTAGATGAAAGCACTACCATTAAAAATCCACAAGCTAAAAGAACAAAAGCCATGTTGTCTTTAGGAAAAGAAGCCAAGTATCGTAGGATAATGACTGGTTCACCAGTAACACAATCTCCTATGGATTTATGGTCACAGATGGATTTTCTTGATCCCGAAATCCTAGGGCAGTCCAGCTTTTATGCATTTAGAACTCGCTACGCAGTACTAATCACTGCTAATGCTGCAGGAGGAACTCATAAATTTCAAAAGATAATTAAGTTTAAGAACTTAGCACAATTAGGTCAATTAGTATCACCACATTCTTTTCGTATACTTAAAAAAGATTGCCTAGATTTACCAGATAAAGTTTATACTAAGAGAGAAATAGAATTAACTGATGAGCAACACAAAGCTTATGGTGAAATGAAAGCAAACGCTATTACTATTTTAAAAGATAAATCAATGACAGCTGTTAATGTATTAACACAACTCATACGATTACATCAAATTACATGTGGACATATGAAAACAGATGATGACGAAATTATAGAATTAAAAAATAATCGTCTTACTGAATTAATGCAAATATTAGGTGAAACTACAGGAAAAGTTATTATATGGGCTAATTATATTAACGACATAAAAGCTATAGAGAAAGCAGTCAAAGAAGAATTTGGCAGAGAATCATATTGTACTTATTATGGAGCAACAGCCCAGGAAGATAGACAAGCGTGTATAACTAAATTTCAAGATGAAAATAATCCTATTCGTTTTTTTATTGGTAACACACAAACAGGTGGGTATGGAATTACATTAACACAAGCTAGCACTGTTATTTATTATTCTAATAATTATGATTTAGAAAAAAGAATACAATCAGAAGACCGTGCACATAGAATAGGCCAAAAGAATAAAGTATTATATATTGATTTAGTAGCTAAAAAAACAGTTGACGAAAAAATTATAAAAGCATTAAGAAATAAAATTAATATAGCGAGAGAAATTAGCGGAGAAGATTTAGCCGATTGGATTTAAAATAACGTAGCGAGGTAGGCATCTAATTTTTTCATAAATGCATCGCCTGCCCTAACAAAATTTTCACCACTTAATTCAAATTTTTGAAACAATAAATCTTGTGAACACATAAGAATTACACCTTGATCTATTTCTGTATCAAACAATTTATTATGAGCCATGGCATACGCTGCTAATTGCATTAAATAGTTTTGAATCCATTCTCTTTTCTTCGGTTTATTAGTTTGTTTAAAATCTATGATAGTAGGCCTGCCATCATAAAGTGCTATCATGTCTGCTGTTCCTGCATATTTTCCAGGATAATACAAATGAACTTCTGATCCCCACACATCTGTTATTTTATTTAATCCCTCTTTGTGATCACAGATTACCTGGGCCATGGTCTGCGCTTTAATGCCTACGGGTGTTAGATCTTGGTACGCATGCTTGTTCACTAAATGTTCTATATATAGGTGGAGCGCGGTTCCAATAGCTGAAGAATTAGCAACAATTTCCTCTGCTTTTTTCTCTCCTACACGTGCTTTCCATTCCTTAAGAAATGATTTGTCTTGGGTTTTAGATAGTATTGTAGTAACGGAAGGCAATGACTCACCATCAGGTGTCAGGTATAATCTAGATGCACCTTCTTTTCTTTTTAACTCTGCGTAATTATATTTCTGTATTAATTCCACTGCTTCTTATAACATTTTTAAAGCAGTTAGGCAATTAGTTTCCCCCCAATTGCCCCTTACTTTAACTTTTCGTTAATGTGTTTTACTTCTGTTTCTATGACAGCAATGCGTGTTTCTATTTTAATTAATAATTGTAATGATTTTTCTAAACGATCTACATCTTTTTCCATAGCTGATACTCTTTGAGAAGTCATACCCCAAGTTACACCTAATGCAAGTATAACTCCTAACGTCCAAACTATATCTTTAATGGTCATACTTCTAACCCTTCATAATTAAACGGAGGTATTCTACCTTCCATTTCTTGTTGCTCTCTTTGTTTTTGTTTAAACATAAAATCTAACATGTAATCATATAAATAATCTTTTTGCTCATCTGTTAATTTTTTAGGTTCAATCATTTGTGGATCTGGGGTAGTCATTCTTTGCTCTAAATCTTCTGTAAGAGTTGCTATGCCTCCGTCATTAAAAAACCCAGGTTGTCTTTCACTTGATGTGTGGTATTCACGCAAATGCTCACCCGTTAGAGAGTCATAATCATTACCAAATTTATCTCGGTAGTTTAAATATTCTTGATTAAAAGGTAATCCAAACATACGATTTAACATATCAGCGTATCCAATGTTTCCCCTGTCTAACCTATTGATAAATCCACCAATACCAGTGGTATCACGAGAAGGTGGAGGTCCTACGTTTACTTTATACCTATCTTTCCCTCTTATATTTCCTTCAAACGCTTTACCTTGATTGCCTGTATAAGTTGCTCTGTCGGCGTTTTTTTCTGCCGTAAAATTATTTTGTCTTTGTTTCCTTGGCACTGAACCTCCATTATTAAAACTAAATTTATATCCAAAATCTAAACCATAATCATTAGTCCCGTAATCATATTCTCCACCAAGACTAAAGATACCTGGGCCCACTGGCCTTTCATATTCGTACTCTATTGTTTCGTCCCCTAAATTTACTTCAGGTAAATAAGGTTCTACTTTGTCATAACCTTGTATAATAGGACCTAAAATAGAAGAATTTTTCATTGAATTAACAACATTCCCTGCTCTATTGGCTACCTGAGGGTTTACAATGTCTTGAAATGTTCTAAACATTTCCCCTGTTTGATTATTTGTGTCTCTTCCTCTAGAAATATTATCAGAATTTTGCACTCCTCTTCTTAAACTACTCATATCTTCCCTATACTTTTAGTAAAAGGATTTTCATTAATGCCTTTTTGTATTTCTGTAAACTTCCCTTTGTTATCCATAACTGCATTCATTATACCACCATTAGCAGCATATTGTGTAGCACCACCACCAAACTGATTTGCTAAAGCAGCATCTGTGTCACCTTGGTACAAGCTAGCTGCAGCACCTGGGTTCATGGTCGTATTGCTTGTTATTGACGATCCTAAGCCAGCACCACCACTATTATTCATACTCATCTCTGGGGCATACATTGTATCTTCTACTGTTAAAGGTTCTGGTTCTCTATTTCTTATCATGTTGTCTATTACATTAGGAGAATTGTAATTTTCATAAAAGTCTGCACCTTTCTCTAATACTTTTTGTCCTATGCCTATGGCACTATCTTTCATTGATTGTGCTGTTCCTAATGCACCACCACCACGTTGTTGTCTTAACATTGCTTCTTTTTGCATACGTCCTAAATCACCATCAAAATCTGACCATTCCTCTGGAAACATACGAACTAGTCTTGCAAAGTTAGCTACTCTTACTGTTGAAGCTAAGTTATTATCTAATGCATTCATAAAAACATTAAGAGCTACTGGGCGTGTTAAAAGTTTTCCAGAGTGTTGAATACCCCAAGCCACTGTTGCAGCTGGAAGCCATCCACCAAAAATTAATCCTGCAGCACCTGCTGTGCTTTCTTTAGGTCCCATTTGTAAAGCGTGTTGTGGTAGTAAAGCTTTAAGTGAGTTTCTTGTTCCACTCATAATAGCACGACGCATCATGTATTTAGAAGGATCAGGAACACCATTTATAAACAATCTTTCCATTATTTTAGAAAGACGATCAAATTCTTGCATGGTAGGTAGTTGTCTAGTTTCTGCTTTTAGTAAACCTGTAGGCACTTCTTCCCCAAGCATGTCTTTTATGCCTGCGTTAACTCCTGATGAATATAATTCATCATCAAAGTCTACGTAATGTCCTCTCTCGCCGTCAAATATTTTAAATTTAGATACTTTAGGTCCTGGTAATGCTTCTTCCATAAAAGCTTTTAACGCTGAACCTTCTGCTCCTATGCCTAGTTTTTTTCTAAAACCTGCTGAGTTAAATGCTAGTATGCCACCTTTTTCAAAAATAGCTTCATCAAAAGCATCCCTAATATACATACCAACTCCGTTGTGATAATTACGAGGGCCTACAATTCTTTTCATAGCAGCTAATTCTTGGTAAGCAGTAGCTGGGCTTTTTTCTGCTGATTCAGCCAACACTTTAAATAATGATTGACCAGCTCTTGTGCCATCTTTTTGTAAAGTTATATTAAACCCTCTTTGTGCTACTCTTAAAAGTTCACCACTACTGTTACGTGCTGCGTTTTGACCTACATCTGTACCCCATAACAACATGCCTTTACTCACAAAATTATCGTAATCAGTAAATGCTTTTGCTACTTCTGGGTATCCCATTTCTTTTACAGAACCAATGTCAGTTTCCCACGCTCTCATTAAACGTGTAATATCATCTGCGTAAGGTGTATCTGCCATAGTGTTGTCTTTTAAAGGTTTAAGTAGTACATCTATATCTTCTTTTAATCCTTTCATTTGTGAAAGTGTACGCATACTATGGTTGCCTGCTCTTTCGCCAACAGCGAAACCTGTTTCAGAAACAGGTCTAACAATTTGTTCTCTTATAAAATCTACTAATTTATCTGTGGTAGCACGCGGTATTAAATTTCCAGCCTTATCTACTTGTTGACCATCAGCTGCTGATTTTAATATTTGTTTACCTATAGTAACCATTGTTTCATCTTTAAATATAGCTCCTGCACCCATTGCTGATTCATCAAATATATTTTCAAGTTCTTTTGCTTTAGCAATAAATCCTCTTGCATTTGCAGAAGCAAGTTTTCCCCAATCCGCATCCATCTCTATCATGTTGGCGTAAGGTGCAAACTTTCCTAACATTTCTTGGCCTACAGCTTGCATATAAAAATCACCTTGCTTAGCCATGTTGTTTCTAATTCCTCCTCCAAATAAAGGAGCAGGTGCCATTGTTGTTGCAATTTTTGGAGCTAACTGGTTACCTACCATTTGTCTACCCAGCATTGATCCTTGCATAGTTTCTGGTTCTGGCCACCAATCATCTAACATTCCTTTTCCAGAATACTTAGCATTATCCACGCCACCTAAAAATCTAAAAGGATTAAAAGGCGCATTAGAATTAACAATTTTCCATAAAGGTTTTCCTAATCCTAAAGGTAAATTATAAACTAAATCTATTTCAGGTGTTTTAATAACAGTGCCATCTGCTAGTGTTGTAGAATAACCTTTCGGTGCATACTTAGTAATAAGTGATTGTTCCCAGTTAAGTAAATCTTGACTAGTAGGCATGTTAGGATTTTTACTTGTGTTAGGGCCAAATTGACCTAAAGGAAATTTACCTAATCCTTTTCTTAATCCGTAGTATAAAGGTCTTGCTCCTAAAAATGCTGACGTTAAGAAAGCATCATATTTAAATTCTCGTAAAGCACTGTCGATTCTTTCTTTTTGTCCTGGTCTATTTATTCCGACATCACCAAACGTTGCTGCATCTGGTACAATTCCTGCCAACATGGCATCTACAAATCCAGCTGATTGTTGAGGATCGTTTACAATTGCTTTTGCTTGTCCTGCTTGATCCATAATATCTAGCATTACTTCATATCCGTAATCAGCAACTGCTACACTACTTGCTCCTCCTAATACAGCGCCAGCTGCTCTTTTAAGCCAGTTACCTTTAGATCCTTTTGCACCTTTTGCTACATCTTTAAGAAAGTTTTTTTGCATAGTTCTATCACCAAAATATGAACCTGCACCTCCTCCAATTATTTTTGCATGAAGTTCTACAATAGGTAAAGGGTCAGGGCTGTTAGTAAAAAGACCTGCAGAATCACGCATGCCTCTAAACTCTTCATTGCCCGGTTGTGCAAATGTTTCATCAGTTACACCTTCAGCTGCAAATATTTTATTTTTTGCTTCTACAGCTAGGTCTAAAAATTTATTATCGCCAGTTTGTACATATTTATTTTTTGCTGTTGTTGCTATTTTAAAAAGATTATTTTTTACACGATCATTTCTTAATCTAAAAAATCTATCTTGTTCTTGTTGAGCTTTTTGTTGCGCTATGTCTTCTTTTGTTTGTATAAATCTATTTGTTTGACCTCTTCTCCAAGACTCAGGAACAACAGCATTAAATGCAGCTGTCGGTACTGCTGTTAATGCATCTACATAAGGATCAAAAAATTGATTTTGTTTATTAATTTTATCTTGCGCTTGGGTGTAAGGAATTTCTCCATCAGTTCTACCTGCAATTTTTGTGTCTTTCATCCCTGTACCTTCTAAAGAAATCTTTTGTGTTATAGGGGCGAAAGCTGTGTTAAATAAATCTACACTGCTATTACTTTTTTTCTCTGCCATTATTTCATTTGCTCCATAATATCATTAGTAATGTCTTCTGTTGATTTATTATTTTCTGCGTTATCAAGTTGTAAATTTCCTCCTACAGATTGCAACCACGCTCCGTAGTCCATTGTTCCAATATTATGGGCAGCATAACGATACCCATCTATTTTATTATTTCTTAATTGATAATACAAACTAGCAAATTTATCCATGCCTTTTATATTATATTCACTTGGAGCATATATTTTTGCTCCTCCATTTTGTGTGCTTTCTGCAACGTCATTAGTATATCCTGCAAACCCTAATGCTTTTTCACGGTGGGCTTTTAGTTCCTTAAAGATAAATGCATAGTTACTTATAACTTTGTAAGGATCTGCTGATCTACCAGTAAGTCCTGTCATTTTGGTGTCTTCAAATGATCTTTTCATGATGTCTGCTAACATACGACCTGTTGGCTGTCTGTCTCTTGATAACATTAAACCTAAAGTATTTTCAAATGTAATCATTTGATTTTGATATGGATTTTGTAGTAATCTAGTTAAACCATCTTGCGTTGCATAATAAGTTGCTTCTCCTGGCTCTACTTGTTTTCCGTTTACGTATTGAGCATTAGCATTTCTTCCATACTTGTTTTCTGCATCAATAAAAAATCCAACTTCTTTTCCGTTAATATTCATAAAATAGTTAGGAGAATCTAAAACTGCGAAACCTTGGTATCTTTCCCCTTGTTTCCAATTCTTATCTATCATTGAATCTACTTGAGAATTATACATTTCGTTAAGTTTTCCTTGACCTCCTAAACCGTTCATAACTGCATTAGATATTTGTTCAACCGCAGCTGCTGGTCCTGCTGCAAGTCTACCAATTTCTCCAGTAATACCAGCTAACACATCTTTGTTTTGAATTAATATAGGCATGATAACATCTGCCATTGTGTCTAATCCTTGTCCAATAAATCTAGCGTAAGACATTTGTGCATCACGTGCCGCTGTTCCTTCTGCTGTTGCAGAAGCATTATTACCAAATAATCCTGCAGCTTGTCCTGCACCTTCACTTGAATTTGGATCTAAGAAAGTATATCTTGGAATTCCGTATGCTTCATTTGCAGACATGAATTGATCCATTTTAGGGCTTTTTCTATAGTAATCTCCTACTTTTCTTTTTTCTAAAATAATAGGGTTACCATCGTTTCCATATAGTAATTGATTATTTTCTCCTGTTTTATAAACATTTTCATATACTGCCATAATAGGTCCACTTCTATCTGACTGGGTATCAAGTTCGGTCATGTACATATTAAGAGCTGCTGCTCCAATTTCACGCTCTGCTTTTCCTTTTTCTACTCCCATTTCAAATAGTGTAGGTGCCACTTGCATGCCTGCCTGCCCTATAATGTCCATAAATCCTTTCATGCCAGAATCCATGCTCTTTCCTGACATTAAAGCTGAACCTAATTGTAACATTAAACCCATCTTTTGCATACGCATGCCTTCATCACCGTCTCCCATAAATTGACGAATGACATCTTTGTATCCTTCAATACGTGCTAAACTATCATTGTCATATGAGTCCATGTAATTGTTTGATTGATCGACAAGAGCACTAGTGGTTGTGTCTGAATTACTACTGTCTGCTCCCTCTGATATATTAGTGCTTTCGTCTGCTGCACCTGCATCACCTGGATCTATTTGTATTTCATTTTCTTCAATTAAAATATTATCTTCTTTAGGTGTTTCTTCTACAGTAATATCTTCATTTAATTCTACTTCTCTTTCAGGTTCCACAGTTCTTTGTGGTACAGCCATGTCCATTATTTTATTACTAGCGTAAACAGGAGCTGCTAGTCCAAATCCTTGTGCTATTCTTCCTCTTTTTCCTCCTACTACATCTGCATAATTTTGAACGTAAGGATTTTCTACAGCTGCTTTATAAGCATCGCTTGTCGCTTCTTTAATAGGTTTAAAAAGTTTTCTAAACTTATATGGATTAACCATTTTAGCTTCCGTAGCCTTGTGCTACACCTAACCCTGTGATCCCTGCGCCAACGGCTTGTGATAAAGCATTTGTCCCAGGAGCTGTGCCCATGGAAGTTGCCATAGCACTTGTAGGCATACCTTGATAGATGTCGGAAGTAAATCCTAGTCGTTGATATGGCTCATAAATCTGTTGAATATTTTGTCTGTATTGATTGTCTAATCCTTGCTGTGCAAACTGTTGTTGAACTGCACCAGATGACATCAATGAAGCAATATCCGCTTGATTTTGTTGCTGTTGTTGACCGCCGAGACCAGCAAACATTTTAGCTGCGTCACCGTATCTCCCCATTTGATTTTGAAATTGACCTATAGAAGCTTGTTGAGCTTGGCCATAATTTTGTGCTAATGATTGGCCAACAGCTTGTGCTTGTTGATTTCCTAATTCTGCTGATTGTATTCCTGATCTTGATCCACCAAATGCACCAGCTTTATTTGCTGACATATTGGCTTGATTTTGTGCTTTAGCAAATTGATCTTCTATTCCTTTTGTTACAAAATCTTGGTAGGGATTCATGTAAGCTTGTATTCCTGAATTAGGATCATTAGGATCGTATTGTTGAGCTGCTTTGTTAGTGTAATCTTTTGATTGATCTAAATAAGGTTGGAATGCTCCTAATCCTGTCTGTGATAAATCAAATGCTTGCTTTTGTTGCTCATTAAAAGCAGCCATTTGTTGTTCTGGTATTTTTACTTGACCTTCTAGTGTTCTTTGTTCTCTAGTTAAATCAGCAAAGTTAGTATCAACGTCATAACGACCATCTGTTCCTTTGTATTGAAACTGTTGAAAGTCATCGTCACCTAGCTCTGCATCTTTATTGATTAATTCCCAAGGATTTGTACCGAAACGTGTAAGATCTCGAGCTGTGCCCATTAGGCCTAGCTTTGCTGCTTCTATCTCCGGTGCTTCTCTACTAAACTGAGTAGCATATTGCGTGTTACTTGGATCGTCTCCGCCGCCAAATCCCATTATAATTTTCTCCTATAAGCATTAGCAAAATGACTCATACCTAATCTTTTTGCCATTGCGTCAAATTTTTTAATATGCTTATCACTTAATCTTGGTTCAAAAACAATCTCTAATGCTTTGTTTCCTTTAGCCCAATCTATAAATTTTTTCATCATAAACATACCTGCTTTTCCTTTTCTATGCTTAGGTACTACATATAAATCTAGTTCCCTTGCAAAGAGTTCGTAACTAAAAGGATATTCTAACAGCTTACCAGCCATAAAACCTATCCTTTTGTCTTTTTCTTCTAAAACGATTCCAAAGTAATTAGGATCGTTTGTGGCAGCATGAATATAGTTTTTAACTTTATCCTCACTGTATGTAACCTCACTCCAATCTGACTCTTTGTGATGTTCTTTACTAATTTGTAATAACCACTCTGAATCATGTTCTTCTATAAATCTCCAATCCATTATTTGGAATGGTGTTTCTTTTTATCCCTTTGTTTTTTAAGTAATTTATCCGCTGCGTCTTTTGCTTTATCACTAGCTTTAGCTGATTTTCTTTTATCATTAGCTTTAGCAGCTGCATATCCCACGCCAACTGCTGCAGCTGTTTTAAGTTTACCGCCTATTTTACTGCCCTTAGCTTTTGTTTGTTTAAGCCTAGAAGGCGAAGACATTGAACTCGAAACGTTTTTACTTTTGGAAATTTTTTTGCCGATATTTTTTGATTTTGAGGTTGTACTCATTCCTGGGTACAACACTTTCATTTGTGCCTTCTTATTTTTGCCAAGTGCTTTTAATAAATCACTGCCTGCTTTTTTCTTAGCCATTAACTGTATACTCCCATGCTTTCTGTTATAGTTTCAGATTCTGGATCTAATTGATTCATCATCTCATACATTCTTTTAGCACCAGTTTCTCTGCTGCCACCTCCAAAGTTTTCAACAGCCTTAGCTGTCATTACAAACTCTCCATCAGAAAGTTTTGCATCTATTAAATCCTCTTTTGGGCCACCTGGGCCATTGACGGGCCCACCACTTTCGTAGTTGATAGAAGCTATACCTCCATCATTAAAGTAACCCCCACCTCCGTAATAAGGATTCTGTAATTCACCTTTTACTTGACTTGGGTCTATGCCATACATGAACGCAAGTTCTTTTCTTCTTTTAGTTTTTGTTGCTTCCCATTCTTCTGCCGGTGTCATACGGCCACCGTATAATCCTGCTGCTTGTGATACAAGTGTTGGTAAATAATCTGTAACAATTTCACCAGCCGCTGGTCCTTCGCCACCTAACATATTATTACCACCTTTAGATACTTTAGAAAAGAAATCTATTGGTGCTATTTCTTGAGTAGATGCTGGTATAATATTATCTGGTACGCCTGTGCTACCCCACGTACTTGGGTCGCTAGGATCTCCTCGGCCAACTAAACTCATATCTAAACTTCCTCTTATTTCAGGAACATTCATTGCATTTGCTTGTAACTTTTCTGAGTTTTGTAAGAAATCCATTGCTGTTAATTTTTCCCTGTTAGCTTGTGCTTTAAGAAAATTGTCTACTGCAGTTGGATCTGCTGCTCTATATGTTGTTGGCGCTGGTATATTTTTAGGTATACCAAATCCTTGTTCAAAATCTACTTGTTCATAAATTGGATTACTCATTGTGTTTTCTACTGGAACAGTGTTAAACATTTCGCGTGTGTAGTTTGTTGGTTTATTAGCTGCATTAAATGCATTAGCTGCTTGGTTAGCTTTTAAGTAAGAGAATGGCATTGAAGCTAGGCCAGCGTACATTGCTGCTTTGCCTGGATGTTTAGATCCACTAAGAGCTGCTGTCCCATAACCTAATGCTGATTGTTTTAAAGCGTTAGCCATTAAAGGATTCATTTTACCAAACATACTTCCAAGACCTAACATATTAGATCCCATAAGTGCTGGTGCGGCGTAACCTAAAGCCATTGGTAGTGCCATTTGCACCAATGGGTTCTTCATTAATTTACTTAAAAATCCCATACTATCTTTTTAGAGTTGCTATTCCACCACGGTACATTCCGTTGTCAAAATACAAAGGATCAAATCCTAATACTTTATCATACCCTTGTCTTCTATCAAATTCATATTCATCATAAGGACTATACTGACCTCCAAAGTCATCCATTTCTATAACTGAATCAGAAATAAACGATCCGTAATCGTCATCATCATATCCACCAGGTATGTAAGCCATTGGAACTGCTTCCATCATTGAAGACCCCATTCCCATTAAATCTCCAAACGTTCCACTGTTGGGCATTGGATAACCAAACTGGCTCATGTTAGGATGTCCACCTTGTGTGTCAGCTATATATCTTTCTCTAGGATCAGTGCTTTGCCTGCCCATGTTTTGATATTCTCCCATTCCAGGTCTGCCAAGAGGTCTTTCATATCGAGGCATTGGCATCTCTTGTGGAGGCATAGGGCTTGGACCTCTGCCAATAGGATTAGAGTATTGAGGCATCATGTTGTTTGATTGTTCTATTCCTGGTTGTCTGTTGCTGGATAATCTATATCCTAAACTAGGAACTCCTTGTTCTTGTTCTTGGGGTTGACGAAAAGCCATTATAAATCTCCTGCTATGCTTTTAATTATTTGATGTATTGCGACAGATACTTTTACATCACGTCTGATGTGGTGTACTTCTGTGTCGGTTGCAGGGTTACTAACATCATCCTCAGCTTCTTTATCTGAGCCATATTGTTTTCCTGTTTGCGTATTAGTAATAGTTACTTCGGCCGGCACGACAATTTCAGGAACTTTTTCTCCATTTACCGTGGTCCATTTTACTACACTATCATCTTTTATAGGCATATTTACTCCTTATATCAAGTATTATTATTAATTTCAAGCACCGAAAGCACTACGTGTAGCCTGTCTGCGTTGCCTGGGGTGACCGTAATCTTCTCTGCTTGCTTGGCTATAAGAGGTTGGGTCAATAATTCCACAGGAACCGCGGCTCCTACCACTATATCTTTGCCTAAACTAAACTCCACATTTGCTGCATCTGTGATGGTTGCTGTAATTGTACTACCAGAACCTGAGTCATCACTAACTCTAATAGATTTAATAACAGCCTGTACTCTATCTGGCACTGTATACAAGATAACAGGATTTGTATTTGTAGCTAGATCTACTTTATAATTTGTGTATATGTTACCCATTAAACCACGCAAAAGCTTCATCATCATTACGCAGCGTTTCCGGTGTGTAAGTGCTGTTAAGCAATAAAATTAATTGTTCTAGGTTTGCAACTAGTTTATCTATTTGCACTTTATCATATTCTTGTGTGCCTTGCGGTGTTCTTGGTAATATTATTTGCGCCATTATCGCATCCCGTCTTGTTGTACGTCAGCTCTGTACGTTCCATAACGCCAGTTAGCTCCTAGCTCTGTAGTTTTTATACTAATTTGTGCTTGTCTTCCACGCGCACGCGTGTCTACTTTGTTGGTAGTAGATGTAATTGTGTGAACAGTTGTAGTACCACTTGACGTAGGATATAACTTAAATATTAAATCAACATTTATATTACCGGCAATGTTTTTAAAGTCTGGTATAAATCTTTTAATTGACATTAAGTTTTCTCCTGCTTGCGGAATAACAAAAGCACCAGAATTTAATTCTGATTCTAACGCCACACCATTTGCATCTGTTCCAAATTCTTGTGCATACATTAATGCACGTCCGTTAGTGACACCAGATATTTCTGTAGCTGGTGATAATGGTTTAACTGGTGTTGTAGAACTAGTAGGATCAAAGTCTAATGCATAAGGAAAATCATACACACCTTTATCTACCCATGAAGATCTAGCAAGATCACCAATAGACCAAGATTTTTCTTCATAGTTGTAAGTTACATATCTATCTATTTGTGATGATCCATTGGAAGGATAAAACCATGTCACTTCATTAAACTCACTATTAAGACAAGCAAATGTATCTTTTTGTGACGCCTGGTCTATGTTTGTAAATACATAATCTTCTACACTGCACGGTATTTTTTTAACCGCACCATCAAACACGAAGAAAGAATCCTTACCCATCCAAAATGAGTTACCATTTGATTCTACAGCTGAGTGTAATCCAATAGCACCACATGCAGAACCTAATTGTGAAAAACCAAATGTAAAAGGTGCACCCACTAATTGCATTTGATACAGAGCTGTGTCTGTCCATACAAGTATAGCACCACGTGATCTTTTAGCAGTAATTAATTTACTACCATCTGTTAATCGTTGTGAGCCAGATGTGTTAATCGCTGTAGGTGTCCAATCATTTTCGTTTTCTTGATCAGACCAACGTATAAACATATCGTCTTGTGTCGTTGTTCCTATAAGTTGTGTTCCAAAACATATTACATGCCTATCTGTACCAGACACTAAAACAAATCTATTTTGTGTTGGGGCATTAGAAATAATTACAGCTGCTACAGGTGTACCTGCACTGTTTGATGTGTCCCAGTAATAAAGAGAACCATTAAATTGGCATGCTAATAAATCTTCTCCCCAAGTGTCCAAGGACCATTTACCTGAATCTAACTGTACTGAGTTAGGAGCCGCAAGACCAGCGCGTGTTGTGTTCCATGTAGATAATCCCCATGTGCCTGCACCCCAACCGTAACCGGCTATGGATGTTGCAGGGTTTGTATTAATTTCATAAGATGCTGTAGCTGTTGCTGCAGAAGCACCTGTACTTGTAGCATCAGCAGTCGCAGTAATTTTATATTGTGATGTTGATACAACTTCTATTATTTCGTATTGTTTATTTTGTAGTGTAGCTGCAGGTATACCATTAACTGCACCACTAACACTTGTTATTGTAACAAAGTCACCTTCTATTGCGCCGTTTGCTGCATCTGTTACGGTGACTGTAGGAGAATTATTTACAGTTGTAAACCCTGTAATGTTACCAACGGCTGTTGCACGCGTTGGTGTAATGTCATACCAGGCGTTATTCTGGTACACGTATAATTTTTTATTTGTGCCTGTTGCTAAATATTGTTCACCTCTAAGGTCAAACCAATCTACAATGCCACGTGCTGCACCTATTAATGTTTCTGTTGTAACAGTAATAAAGCCACCTATTTTCTCCGGAAGACCATATCTAAAACGTACGTTCTTACCAAAAAACCATTTACCTTCTGCACCATACTCGGTGTCTTGTTGGTCTATTCCTGGTGCTATTGGTACTTTTACAAGAGCCATTTAAACCTTATACTGCTGTGTCGTAAAATCTAATCCAACGATCCGTGCCGTTGATACTTACGCGTATTGCTCCTTGTTTAGCACCTGTAGTTCCTGTTGATGAAGATAAACTTTTTGTACTATCGCCAGCAGATGTGCCTTCAAAATAAATAAAGTCTTCATCCACATCATCTTGATCTAAGTTTAAACAAGATATTGCACCCGCTGCATTATTTTGATTAATTTCTAATTTACCATTAGAAGGTGTTGCCGCTCCAATGGCTACTAAGTCTTGACTTCCATCTACCACAAGTAGGGCTGCATCAGTGTTGCCTTCAAATCTAGCATCATGATTTCCACCGTTATCATTAAAAACAAAATCAGCGTCTGTTACATTAAGTGCTGCTGTCGTTGTTACGCCAGCTAATGTTATAGCACCCGTTGCTTTAAATGTGCCTGCTACATCTAAAGTTGTGCCTGGTGAGTTAGTTGCAATACCTACACGGTCCGTGCTGGCATCTACTTTAAATAAATTAGCTTCTGTTACACCAGAAAAAGTTGCATCTTTGTTAGCACCTGCTGCGTTAAAAGTAAGATCACCACCGTTAAGTGTAACATTACCTGTTGCCTCTAATGTACCGTTAGCTTTAACATTACCCATGTCGCTAAAGACATCAAAAGCTGTGTTAGATCCACCATCAACAAAGATAAGATGTTTTGCACCTTCTACTAGTGTTACTTTTGTTCCACCAGCTGGTCCA
>Ga0181394_1000202_pt1 | contig 26100 bp, 45 predicted proteins | sample 17SPOviralmetaG_FD_130123 | JGI IMG/M metagenome (GOLD analysis project Ga0181394, IMG submission 130123) | Marine viral communities from the oligotrophic San Pedro Time Series (SPOT) site, San Pedro Channel, CA, USA - 17 SPOT_SRF_2010-11-23 | ecosystem: Environmental > Aquatic > Marine > Strait...
ACGAATGCCATAACTAAATATAAAAATAATGCAAATAATGGTTTACATTTAAGTCAATTTATGATATAATATACTATATGATATCGGGTACACTATTTAAATCACTTTATGATACTGCGACAGTCAACAAGATTGACTTTGAGTCGTTTGACCAATTTGAACAAGTGTTATATAAATTGGCAGGTATCCCTAGAAAGAACAAGACATCAGCATATCTAATGTCTCCAGCATCTTATTTGGACAAAACAACTAGAAAGAATGATAATGTTACCAAATGGGGCAGCTGGTGTGCTGTAGATGTGGATGAATTTGTAGGTGACTTACATGAATTCTTAAAACATAAATGTGGTAACTATCACTTTGTATGCTACTCTACTGCTTCTTCTACCGAAGATAATCCAAAATTCAGATTGGTATTCCCCTTAACCAGAGAAATTAAAAGAGAAGAAATTAAGCATTTCTGGTTTGCCTTGAATACTGAACTAGGCGAAATGGGTGATATACAAACTAAAGATTTATCACGTATGTATTATATCCCCGGCAAGTATGCCAATGCCAATAACTTCATTTTTAGTAATGAAGGCTCTCATATAGACCCAGACAGTTTAATGGATAAACATGAGTACATAGAAAAAACTGGTAATACCTTCTTTGATAAATTACCCAAATCTATGCAAGAGGCATTAATCAATCATACAAAGAATTCGTTAACCAATACAGATATTAAATGGACTTCCTATCGTGACTGTCCATTCTTCCCAAGACAATTAGAATCTGAATATAGAACTATTAGTGGCACTGGCTGGTATTATAAAATGTATCAGATTATGGTGGCACTGGCAGGTAATGCGATTAAGTCTAAATACCCTATAACAAGTAAGGAAATTGCATGGATGTGCAGAGAACTTGATATGGATACTGGAAACTGGTACGACAAGAGACCTCTTGATAAAGAGGCCGAACGTGCCCTAGATTATGTAATGAGGAATCAACTATGACACAATATGATGAAACTGTAGAAAGACAAAGGCTTTTATTAGAGGCTGAAGATTGGGCAATGGGAGTTAAATCACTTCACGTCCATTGTTTTACTTCTATGTGGTATGATGATCGGCCACAGGATACAAGTCACGGTAAAGAAAATGTTACTGATGTAGAGTATAACTGTGGATTAATTAAAAGAAGCAAGGGTGGTAAACACATTCATACCTTTGGTAAGGCTTTAAAAGGTACTGAATTATTGAACCACTATATAAGGAACACTTAATGAAAAGAATGTGGCAAATTTGGAAATATGCATTAGGGTCATTTAATGATGAAGATACCCGACCAGTAGAAGACCAAATCACCATTATTAGAACCATAATTCTATTAGTCAATTTACTTTGTGCTGTTATGATTATGGCAAATATTATAAGGAGCTGGTTATGAAAAATATAACAGTAGTCGGATCAGGTTATGTAGGTATGGCTAATGCAACAATGTTGGCCAAATACAATACTGTTACCATTTTGGATATTAATAAAGAACGTGTGGATATGGTTAATAATAAAAAGTCCACGGTTGAGGATGCATGCATACAAGAGTATTTGGATAACGAAGTATTATCCTTAACAGCAACTACTGATACTGAAATGGCATATACTGATGCTGACTGGGTAATCATTGCAACTCCTACAGATTATGACGAGACCAAAAATTACTTTAACACTGATAGTGTGCAATCTTGTATCAGAGATTGTGTATCATATAATCCAAATGCAAATATTGTAGTAAAGTCCACTATACCTGTGGGGTTCATCGACAGTATGCAAAGAAAATTTGGTAAGTTTAATATTTTATTCTCGCCAGAATTTCTACGAGAGGGTAGAGCATTACGCGATTGTTTACGACCAGAAAGAATAGTCATAAGTGATAGAACTGAAGTCGGCAAAGAATTTGCCGAGATTATAACTGAGTGTATCATACCTGAATATCCAATGGCCCCTGTGTATTTTACAGGTAAGAAAGAGGCAGAATCAATTAAACTCTTTGCCAATACATACCTTGCAATGAGAGTTGCATTTTTCAATGAATTGGATATGTATGCAGAGTCAATGAATATGAACCCAGAGGAAATTATCCTAGGGGTAACATCAGACTCGCGTATCGGTAAAGGTTATTGTAATCCTTCTTTTGGGTATGGTGGTTATTGTTTTCCTAAAGACACTAGGCAACTACTTGCCAATTTTAGAAAGCAAAGAATACCTAATAAGATTATACAGAGTATTGTATATGCTAATGAAAATCGAAAAGACTGGATAACCAATAAAATTTTACAATGTGATGGGGTATCAGTAGTAGGTATCCATAGGCTTGTAATGAAATCTGGTTCTGATAACTATAGGTCTTCGGCCATTCAAGGCGTTATTATGCAGTTATTAAATAATAATGTTAAGGTTATTATATACGAGCCAAGTCTAAATACAAAAGAATTTATGGGCTGTATAGTAGAAACCGACCATGCAAAATTTAAAAAATTATCGGATCTGATTGTGACTAATAGGCTCGATCGAGATTTGGATGATGTACTAGAAAAAACTTACACAAGGGATATATTCAATGACAATTAATGAATTGATAGAAAAGACAGAACAATGGCATTACGACCGTAACCTAATTAATGGCGCTACTGATAAGGATCAAGTTTTAAAATTAATCCAAGAAGTGGGCGAACTCTCCGATAACGTATGTAAGGGACAAGATATCCGAGATGATATTGGAGATATAGTAGTAGTGCTAATTAATATCATGGCACGTAATAGCTTGACGCTAGAAGAGTGTTTAGAAGTCGCCTATAATGATATTAAAGACCGTAGGGGTAAAATGGTTGATGGAATCTTTATCAAAGAGGGTTGACAAATACTATAAAATGTGTTATAATAGAACAAAGAAAGGATAGAATATGAAACAGAAAGTGTTAGTAATCGGTGGTGCCGGTTTTGTTGGTTCCCACTTATGTAAACAACTTGCAGATATGGACTATGATGTAGTGTCATTGGATAACTACTTTACTGGCAGTAGTTCTAATCATCATGCTGGTGTTCAATATTTAGAAGGTAATGCCAGTGACCTATTCTCGGTATTTGGTTATGAACCTTTACAGTTTAATTATATCTTTCACTTTGGCGAATATGCTAGAGTAGAACAATCATTCGATGATTATAAAACTGTAATGGATTATAATTATCATTCCTTTCCTAAAGTCCTAGAATTTGCAAACCATTCTAAGGCCAAATTTATCTATTCCGGTTCATCTACTAAATTCTCTGTCGGAGAAGATGGTAAGATGATGAGTCCATACGCTTATACTAAAGCACAGAATACAGAATTCCTTAAGGCATATGCTGAATGGAATGACCTAGAATATGCAATTGTCTATTTCTATAACGTATATGGAGACGGAGAAATTTCAGATGGTAAGTACGCAACTGTTATTGCTAAATTCCTAAAACAAATTAAGGAAGGTGCAACCGAACTTACTATTACACGACCAGGGACCCAGAAAAGAAACTTTACACACATTGACGATACTGTTGATGGATTAATCAAAGTTATGCAATATGGTAAAGGAGATAAATGGGGAATCGGCAATAATAAGGCATACTCAATGTTAGAAGTTGCTGAGATGATGGGAGCAACTCCTGTTATGACACCCGAAAAACCTGGCAATAGAATGGCAGGTGAAGTCCATAATGAAATGCTAGTAGCGATTGGATGGAAACCTGAAGTTGATTTACAGGATTACATAAAGGAGAATTTATAATGGATTACGGAAAAATATCACTATGGATTGCAGCTGCAGTAGTTGGCATTCTTACAGTTCCGCATGTATTTGCATCGGATGAAAATGGTGAAGCATACTGTATGGCAAAAAATATTTATTTTGAGGCTGGTAATCAACCAGTTGCAGGTAAGATTGCTGTATCACAAGTTGTATTAAATAGAGTTTATTCTGTTGCATATCCAGATAATGTATGTGATGTAATATATCAGGCCAAGTGGAGAACTAATTGGAGAGGCGAAGAAGTGCCAGTAAGACACATGTGCCAATTCTCTTGGTTCTGTGATGGCAAATCTGATGATCCAGTTGATAGTGATACTTGGATGTTTTCTCTTATGGTAGCCAATTCAGTTTTAAATGGGGACTTTGGAGATATTACTGACGGGTCTACTCATTATCATGCTGATAGTGTTCATCCATACTGGGCAGACTCTTTAAATAGAACTGTGCAAATTGACAACCATATTTTTTATAAATAGGAGTAAGTAATGAGAAAGGAAAAGACCAACCACTTTGAATCTGAGTGTTCTATTGAGTGCACAGATAATGGCAAAACAGTAACAGCAACAGTAGACCGATTTAAAGAAAAGGAATCACTAGTTGTTTTACTAGAAGGTAAAGTGAGAGTCAATCTCAGATACACTAAACACGGCGAATATGTAGGGTCAATGAGTGGCCTTGAATTCGTAACACAGGGGCCTAAATTTTTAGGTTCATCATATAGGTAAAATTAATGTACAGATATAATGTAAAGGTAACAAGAATCGTAGATGGTGATACAGTTGATGTAGATATCGATTTAGGATTTGGAATGACCTACAAAAAGCAACGTGTCAGAATGATGGGGATTGACACACCCGAATCCAGAACTAGGGATTTAGAAGAAAAATTTTATGGTAAACAATCCAAGGCGCACTTGGAAACCATTCTAGCTGAAGGTGATATTCAATTGCAATCACATGATAAAGGCAAGTTTGGTAGAATACTGGGAGAACTTTTTGTTGGTAGTAGCACATATAGTGTAAATCAACAGATGATTGATGAATACCACGCAGTACCTTATTTTGGTCAATCCAAAGATGATACAGAACTGGGACATCAAATGAATAAAGCAGCGTTGAATGAACAAGGTATCATTTACGAAGCAAAATAAACACTTTACTTTTATCGAAAAGTGTAGTATAATATAATTAAATTATGGAGAAGTGAAATGGCATACCCAAAAGCATTTATGGAAACCCTAGGACAATATGTTTATGCATATTACCCTGAGGGTGTGATTAATGGAACCCCCGAATATCAAGGCAAAGGTGTAGACACAAGATGTCTTGCTCATATTAAAGAAAAGGGGCTCGATCCAGCAAACTTATTTATTATGGGTCGTAACCTAGAAACTTATGCAAAGTCAACTCCTGTTGAGGAAATTGCATCATTCGCTGCAGAAGCGGCACTTATTGCTGTACTTAATCCAGAGCATAATAAAGTATCTGGTAGGTATGGGGATTTGTGGTGTATGTCTAAGTTGGATGACATATATCATGAATGGAAGAAAGAACAGATTGATCCAGTAAAAGAATCAATGAGATTCTATAATGAACACCCAGAAATCCACGACAACATTAAAGGTATGACAGCAAGTGGTAATTCATTTACCTATTATGCATCTACAGTCGGCGGTATAGAATATATGTTAACCGTTATCCCAGATGTTGATGGATTTAATCCTATTGTGAAAGTTAAGTTCGCGAGTAGTAAGAGAGAAGAATTAAGAGAGCAATGGGTGAAGGATAACCAAGACGAATATAAACTGGCAGCAGATGGAGAGATGATATCTGTTCAAGGGCTATCGGTTGAAAAGGCTATAGAATTATGGACAAGTCAATGAAGGTAGGAATAACGGCATCAACATTTGATCTGCTACACGCAGGTCATGTTGCCATGTTAAGAGAAGCAAAGACTGCATGTGATTACTTAATCTGTGCATTACAAAATGATCCGTCAGTAGATAGACCAGAGAAAAATAAACCAGTTCAAAACATTGTTGAAAGACAAGCGCAACTAGCCGCTATTAAATATGTGGATGAAATCCTTGTATATAATACCGAAGAAGAGTTATTGGATATTCTAGGCATGTATCAGATCCATGTCAAGATTATGGGTGAAGAATACCGAGACCAAGACTTTACAGGTAAGGACTTATGTCGACAGAGAGACATTGAGTTCTATTTCAACAAACGTGATCACAGATTTTCAACATCAGATTTAAGAAAAAGAGTTGCAGAAAACACTTTACAAACTGATTGAAATGTGATATAATATACTTAATTATTTTAAAGGAGAATATATGCCAAGTATTGATTTACGACCTAGGAAAAATAGAAACCCTAGAGACAAAAGACCACCAAGGGAAATGCCCTTTGATGTGGCACTAAGAAAATTTAGAAAGGCCGTTGAACGGGCTGGAACCTTACAAAAGGTAAGGGAAAAAGAGTTCTATGAAAAGCCAACTGCGAAGAGAAAGCGTAAGAAGGCAGAAGCAATCGCAAGGTGGCGTAAGAAAGAACGTTCACTTCAATTAGGGCCAGATAGGTCCAGGAGGATAAAATAATGTCCGTGATGGATAAACTTAAAAAGAATTCAAAGATTAAAACAACCGAGGTGTTGGAAAAATCAGTTTTCTTTACTGAAAAAGATATGGTGGCCACGGAAGTGCCAATGGTTAATGTTGCCTTATCGGGTGATATGGATGGTGGTCTTACTTCAGGTCTTACCGTACTGGCTGGTCCAAGTAAACACTTTAAAACTTCATTTGCGCTACTTATGGCTAGTGCATATATGAAAGAACATGAAGATGCTGTAATGTTATTTTATGATTCAGAGTTTGGGTCACCCCAATCATATTTTGAATCATTTGGCATTGACACGTCAAGGGTACTACATACTCCTATTACGGATGTAGAACAACTAAAATTTGATTTGGTTAATCAATTGGATGAAATCGACAGAGGTGATAAGGTTATTATTGTTATTGATTCTATTGGTAACCTTGCAAGTAAGAAAGAGCTAGAAGACGCTCTTAATGAAAAGTCCGTGGCAGATATGTCAAGGGCCAAGGCATTAAAGGGATTATTCCGAATGGTAACTCCTTATCTCACTATGAAGAATATCCCTTTACTTGCTGTTAATCATACATATCAAGAAATTGGGTTGTTCCCTAAGGCTGTAGTATCGGGTGGTACTGGTATCTACTATTCTGCAGATAACATCTGGATTATCGGACGTCAACAGCAGAAACAAGGAACAGAGATTAAAGGATATAATTTCGTAATCAATGTAGAGAAATCAAGATTCGTTAAAGAGAAGTCTAAAATCCCAGTAAGTGTTACATGGGAAGGTGGTATCTCCGAGTTTGGTGGACTACTTGATGTTGCAATGGCTGGTGGTTATGTAGTAAAACCTTCAATGGGTTGGTACGCACGAGTTGACCATGCCACTGGAGAGATTGTAGAACCTAAGGTGCGTGAGAAGAATACACAAACCAAAGAGTTCTGGGATCCTATTCTTAATGAAACAGACTTTAAAAAGTTTGTTAAATCACACTATCAGATTGGACATAAACCAATGCTTGATATTGAAATTGAAATCGAAGAGGAATAATGAACAATTATATTGATCAATCAGATTACGGATTTGTTGAAAATGACTCAGCAGATTTTTGGGGAATTAAATTTAAAAACGGTTCCCCTTATGCCGGAGTTGTTGTAGTATATGGCACGGTATCAATTAAAGAGTCGGAAGAACTCGATCTAGCAACATTATCATTTTCATTTAATATTCAAGATGCTGGAGATTATAATATTGATGAATTGGATAACTCAGAAGAGTTTAAAAACTATTTAGGTAATGTTTTACAAAGTATAATTAATGATAATGTAATAGAAAAGGAGAAAAATGGATATTACGAACCAACTGCCGACTCACATACTGAATCATCTTCTCAACAATGAGGAGTATTGCAGACGGGTAATTCCATATCTGCAGAAAGAGTATTTTGAAGGCACACATAAGACAGTATTTGATCTTATTGTCAAGTTCGTTGCAAAACATAATAAGTTACCTACGGGTAAAATCCTAGACCTTGAACTAAGAAAAATCCAGGCACCTGATGACATTCTAAATAATGCAGCCAAACTTATATCCGAGATTAAAGAAAAGTCTGACATTGATACAGACTATCTTATTAAAGAATCTGAGAAGTGGTGTAAGGATAGGGCAGTATATAATGCCATTATGGATTCAATTCAGATTATTGATGGTAAGAATGATGATAAGACCGAGGGTGCAATCCCAGAAATATTATCAGATGCATTAGGTGTTTCATTTGATCAGGCCATCGGCCATGATTACATAGACAACTCTGATGACCGATATGACTTTTATAATCGTGTAGAGAATAGAATACCATTCGACTTGGATTACTTTAACAAGATTACAAAAGGTGGCCTACCAAATAAAACATTGAACATTGCATTGGCAGGAACTGGTGTAGGTAAATCATTATTCATGTGTCATTGTGCTGCATCAGTGCTAGAACAAGGTAAGAATGTCCTATACATAACCATGGAAATGGCTGAAGAGAGAATTGCAGAACGTATCGATGCAAACCTCATGGATCTTCCAATACAACAACTGGAATCATTACCTAAGAATGTATTTGATACAAAGATTCAAAAGATTGCACAGGCCTCGATAGGTAAATTAATTATTAAAGAATATCCTACAGGGTCTGCACATACAGGGCATTTTAGGGCTCTACTCAATGAACTTAAACTTAAAAAGAATTTTAGTCCAGATATGATTTATATCGACTATCTAAATATTTGTGCGTCTTCCCGTATGAGAGGTATGGGCGGTAGTATAAATAGTTATACCTATATCAAAGCCATTGCAGAGGAAATGCGTGGACTTGCTGTAGAGTTTAACGTCCCGATTGTTTCGGCAACTCAGACCACTAGGTCAGGGTTCAGTAATACTGATGTCGGACTAGAGGACACTTCGGAATCATTTGGTTTACCGGCAACGGCAGATCTTATGTTTGCTCTAATATCAACAGAGGAACTAGAAGAAATGGGCCAACTGTTAGTAAAACAATTGAAAAATCGTTACAACGATCCGACCAAATACAAGAGATTTGTGGTTGGAGTGGATCGTTCCCGCATGAAACTATATGATGTCGAAGAATCTGCTCAAACCGATTTGATTGGTGATGGCAGTTCTATCCCCGATAAACCAATTGCAACGTGGGGTGATAGGGAAAATAAAGACACGTTTGCAGATTTTAATATATAGGAGAAATATATGGATATGTTACTAAACGCAAAAGACTGGGCAATGGACAGATTAGGAGAAAGAACATCAATTGATGGACTTGGCCTTATTGTTGTCTGTGGATCAGTAATCTTGTTTGGCGGAATTGCCAAGTTACTCGCGTGGGTAGGCCTTGCGTGGGGTGTGTACACATTGGTAAAAAGTGACTAATATATGTTCAACGTGAAAGTTATATCATATAGTCGACCAACGGAGGAGTCTGAACTTAGTGACGACCTCCTCCAACTGGTCGCATATTGTGCACGGGTATCTAACCCGTCAAACCAAAACAATGAAAAAACGGCTGAGAAGCTTGTAAAATATCTAATCAAACACAAGCATTGGTCACCATTAGAAATGGTCAGTGCTTGCCTAGAAATAGAAACAACCAGAGATATTGGTCGACAAATATTGCGTCATCGTTCTTTTTCTTTCCAAGAGTTTTCACAGAGGTATGCAGATCCCACTCAGGACATGCAATTTATTACTCGTGATGCTCGTTTGCAAGATGAAAAGAATAGACAGAATAGTGTCGATATACCTATGGAAGATTCTATCCACTATGTATGGGAATCATATCAAGAAGTTGTTATCGAAAGATGTAAACAGGCATATGAATGGGCCATTCAGGCTGGAATTGCAAAAGAACAAGCAAGGGCAGTATTACCTGAGGGGTTGACAATGTCGCGTATGTATGTTAATGGCACACTACGTTCTTGGATTCACTATATACAATTAAGATCAGAAAACGGAACTCAGAAGGAGCACATAGAGATTGCAAAAGCAGTTGGGGATGTAATATATCAAATATTCCCACTTGATGACGTAATTTAAAATTTAGTTTATGCGCCCGTAGCTCAACAGGATAGAGCAACGGCCTTCTAAGCCGTAGGTTATAGGTTCGATTCCTATCGGGTGCGCCAATTAAAAGGAAGAAAAAAATGATGTATGTCGATTACCATTTTACTATAACAGAAGACGGATTAAAATTATCAGATACAGGCGCCCCTGATAAATGGGCCCAGGTTGATATCAATCGTACGCCACTAAATGTAGGTGATATGTTTGTACTCACTCTTGATGAAGATAATTGTATGCACTTCCGTAGAATTGACCAAACCCCAGTGTTCGATGAATTAATACAAGCTGGGTTACCAACTAACGAAAAACAACTGGAGTTAGATTTTGGATAATTATAACCACAAGGCACTGGATAAACCTTATATACAATTAATCTGTCACCCATACGAACATGAAACATCGGTGAACACTCGTATCACTATTGATGTGATGCAGAAAGATTTAAGTCGTGACGATATGCTACAAGTATTCCAAGACTTTTTAAAGGCTATGGGATATTCTTTAGGCGTTAAAGAGTATTTAACTATAGAGGCATACCCCTAATGGAAATTAATGCAACAATACCTGTTCAATATAATAAACCAAATATTGAATACCAACAGATTACTGTAAAGGTAAATGGACAACAACAATCACAAACAGTTTACACTTATGATAAACGCGGTAATTTGATTGAAACTGTTGTACGTACACATAATATAGGATCAGTGTAAAATAAATAACATTTTTTTAAAAAAAGTGTTGACAAAGTGGTTATGATGTGTTATAATATACATATATTAAATGATAAGGAGAATAAAAATGTCAAATTTAACTAACACACAAATCATGGAATCAATCATTGAAGATGTTGAGAAAATGAGTTTAGGAGCTATGGCCCACGAAATTGGACAACCATGGAGATGCGTTGGAATCAGAAGAGATGCAGTCGATAGTTTAATCGAAGATGTATGTAACAAAAGATTCGAGGCAATGGGAGACTAATATGGACTATGCAAAATTACTAGCAGAGTGTTCTATTAGAGATGGAGAACAAAGATACACAGAAGACCAGATTAGGTCTATGGTTGGTGCACCTTCTACGGAAGAAGAAGAACTATGCACCTGTGGTGAAGATTTAGAATCCTGTCCAGAGTCCTACGTCCATATGACGTCAGGAGTTTAGAGGCAGTCGTCACCTATCGGACGAAATAAAGCGAGAGGGGGTAGTGGCCGAACACTCATACAGAAATGAAAAAGTCTGTACCATCGGGGGACGAGTCCGGGGTCAGGGTGGCAACCTGTAACCCCCCAAATAGCCAACTTATGAGAAGGCCCCGGACTCAACTATTATTATGGAGAAGTTATGAATTTATACGCCTCACTTCGATACGACCCTTCTGGTCGTAAAAGAAAAACCAATTCACTTAAAACTCGGAAGAAAAAGGTAGTATTCAAACCTTACAAGGCCGAGAAAACTTACGCTCAATTACAGATGGAAGAATTTAATAAGAAATATCCATCTTGGACTGGCAATACTAAATATGAACCAGGGGAAGACCAATCTTGGAAACAAGAAGCTTCTAAAAACTTTACAGTTGCCCCTGCATATAACAAGGGAGCATACCAAGTGATTCCATCCAAAGATATAGAACACATAGGAAAGTAAAATGGAAGATTTACAAGCATACAAAGTTCTAGCAATAGATAAAGAAACAGATAAAATGGTTGCAGAATATATCTTTGATTCGTTAAAAGAGGCAATGAAATTTCATGCCCAAATGACGGTTAAAGGTTATCTATCAATTTTAGAAAGAGTTGCAATTTAATGGAACTAACAATTATTTTTGCATTCTGTATAATAGGTGTTGGTTATACATCTTATAAAATCGGCGTTAAAGAAGGTGCCGAGAAAATGCTTGATAGGCTAGAACAGATTAATATTATTAATATTGATCCAGAGGGAAGAATATCGCCTAAAAAGCAATAAGTGTATTGCCAAATTATTATAAATAGATATACCAAGTAACGAGGGATTTTTATGAAAAAGTTTGGCCAACATTACAGACAATTAGTCCAAGAGGATTTGCAGAATCTAAAATTCGATGGCAATGAAAAGAAATTTGCACTTGAACTGTTGTCAGACATTGACGATCAAATCGGAAGTATTGATTCTACTATAGAATATGATACACGTCCCAAGAAACAAACTGGTAAACGATTAGCAATATCACAATTAATTGATGATAAAGACAGAGAGAAATTTACTGCTCTTGCTAATAAAATAATTGACGACCACCCCGCATTATCAAGAGGCCAAGTCCCTGGCGCTCGAAAAGAAAAAGACTACGCAATTGTATTCAAAGAACTAGATAAAACAATCTATGTTAATGTAAGACCTACAGGTAAGAGAAGTTCTGCAGGTGATGACCCTAACGAACTAATGACTGCAGTATTATGTTTATTTCCTAAACCACATAAAATAACTAATTCAGATGAAATGGATGCATTGATAGAATTGGTACGTGGTAATTTAAAGAAGGCAAAAGGATATAAACAAGGACAAGTTGATTCTCTTAGTGGTGATTATCCTAATTTATGTCAGGCAGTATCTGCTGCCAACTCTATTATATCTGCAGGATATGGTGGGGCTGACATGGTCTATTTAACTGGTCAGGCATGGGATGATGATGTAAAACAATTCCAAAGAACAAAATATGGAATGACAGATTTTAATTCATCTGATTTTATTATTAGAAAGGGTAACAAATACCTAGGTGTATCTTTAAAGAAAAAGAAAAGACTCACAGAAGTTGATCCTACTCTTATTAATAAAGCATTTTCTAGTTTACTTAATGGATCGCCCGAACTTAAAAAGGTAAGAGAAGGCATAGAAAAAGATGCTGGTGAATTTTATGTTCACGTAATAAAACTGGCAGCAAGATTAAAAATACTATCCCCTGATTTAATGGCTGACTTAAAGAAAGACAGACCAACATCAAAGAATTGGAAACAGTATGTACAAAGAATCCCTAATGACTTAGTTAATAGGGTATTAAAAGGTAAAAGAACTCTATTTAAAGTAATGGGCCAAACCATTATTAAGAATAGTGAATTAATCGCAAATCAATTGGTTCAATTAATATTTAAGGCTGATCTTAAAGAATTAAAGAAATCAGAATTTGATTTTACTTTGGTTACTGGGATAGGTGACTACGGCCCCTCAAAAGGCGTTGTAGTAGAGAAGGGAGAATATAAAGACATTGATTCCGTTACATCAGTATTGGATGATTTATTCTCACAAGGCAAACCCCAAATGGTATATACACCAGGCGAAAAACAAGCATTTCATGCTGGCGCCACAGCCGCTAATCTTAAATTTGATTTAATGATTGGTAAAATGGCTATAGCAAATATTACATTAAGATATAAAGGAGATTTTAGAAGTGCTCCTAATTTTAATGCCACAATGACACCAGAATTTAAAAAATTATATAAAGGATAATAGATGAAATCATTAACTGGATACTTATCAGAGGCCGCAGGAAAGAATACTCATATGACTCATATTGAGGATTTAATTCTTGACGGCGGAGTTAAGGGGGCGCGCCAGGCAATCCTAGCGCTAAGGTCATTGAGGGATATGTTGAGTGGTAATTCCAAATCACCTGTGGATATCACTGTTAAATGGGACGGCGCCCCCGCCGTATTTGCAGGAGAAGATCCAAGAGATGGATCATTCTTTGTTGCAAAAAAAGGAATCTTTAATGCCGATCCAAAAATTTATAAGTCACACGAGGATATTAAAGCAGATACTTCTGGAGACCTTACAAAGAAATTAATTCTTGCATTCGATGAATTACAGAAGTTAGGTATTAAAGGAGTTATCCAAGGTGACTTCATGTTCGATAAGTCAGATTTGAAGAAGGAGAAAATAAATGGAATATCTCATATTGTTTTTCATCCTAATACCATTGCTTATGCTGTCCCTGCTGACAGTGCTCTTGCTAAAGAAATATCGAAGGCTAAGATTGGAATTGTATGGCACACAATATATACTGGAGCAACATTTGAAACAATGCAAGCGGAATTCGGAAGAGAAATTGTACCGAAGTTAAAGAAGTCAAGTAGTGTATGGATGCAAGATGCTACTCTGCCTGATTTATCAGGTACTGCAACATTTACCTCAAAAGAAACAGAAGAGGTAACTAAAAAATTATCTGACGCTGGTAAAATATTTAAACAAATTTCTTCTTCTACCTTAAAAGAAATAGAACAGAACAAAGAATTAAATACAATTATTAATGTATATAACAATAGAAAGGTAAGAGAAGGGCAAAGAATTACAGATACAAAGAAACATGCTACTGGATTAATTATGTTCGTAAATGATAGGTGGCAAAAAGAGATAGATAAAGTATCCCGTCCAGAAACTAAAGCGGCCAAGGCCGGTAAAAGAGATGAATTATTAAAGTTTTTTGATAAAAAGAACTTAAAAAACTTGCAAAAAGTCTTTGATTTACAGAATTTAGTTGTGGATGCGAAATTAATTATTATAAATAAACTTAACAGTCTTAATAAAATTGGGACGTTTGTAAAAACTAAATCCGGATTTAGAGTAACCAACCCTGAAGGTTTTGTTGCTATTGATCGTATGGAAGGTGGCGCTGTTAAACTTGTTGATAGAATGGAATTTTCTACTAACAACTTTAGCAAAGATATTATAAAAGGTTGGGACAACCCCAACTAATATGGGAAACCGAGGATAAGAATGAAATCGTTCAAAGAATACACCGATGCTAATGAAGCCTTAACTATGGCGCAAAGGCAGAAAAGAAAAGCATCCTTCAGGAAAAATAAAGCAAAAATAATGATCGCCCGTAAGAAGGCGGCCAAGAAACTAGCTAGTCCAGAGAAATTAAAAGCACGAGCAACAAAGGCTGCACGTACACTAATCATAAAGAAAATCCTTAAGAATAAATCCAAAGGTGATTTATCATTTGCTGCAAGAGCAGAAATCGAAAAGAAAGTAGCAAAGAAAAAAGGAGCTATAGCTAGAATTGCAAAGAAATTATTGCCTCAAGTAAAGAAGGCAGATAGAGCTAAATTAAAGAAAAATAAAAATCCTGAAGGTTAATTATGGCATTTAAAAGTTTTAACGATTACTTAACAGAAGAGAAAGGAGAGATTACATTTGTCTTTGGCAGATTTAATCCACCGACTGTTGGGCATGAAAAATTATTTGATAAACTCAAATCCGTGTCCAGCGGCACATATAGAATCTACGGCTCTAAATCACAAGATCCTAAAAAGAATCCTCTTAATTTCAAACAGAAAGTAAAATTCCTACGAAAGATGTTTCCTAAACATGCAAGATCTGTCATGGCTGATGGTGATGTAAGGCATGTTATGGACATTGCTGTAAAACTATATGACCAAGGTTATACAAAACTTAATATGGTTGCAGGTTCTGATAGAGTAAAGGAGTTTGATGTACTACTTAACAAATATAACGGTGTTAAGGCAAGACATGGCTTCTATGAATTCAAAGATAAAATTGAAGTAATCTCTGCTGGAGAAAGAGACCCAGATGCAGAGGGAGTGACAGGGATGTCTGCTTCTAAAATGAGAGCAGCTGCAGCGGATGGTTCACTACAAACATTTGCAAAAGGTGTTCCTAGTAGTTATAATCCAAAAGAATTATTTAATGCTGTAAGAAAGGGAATGGGCATTAAAGAATCTCCTAAATTTAGAGAGCATGTTGAACTACCTAAAGTATCCGAGACTCGCGAAGAGTATGTTGAAGGCAATTTATTCTCCGAAGGGGATACAGTAGTATTAAAAGAAACAAATGATGTAGGTGTAATTAGTGTATGTGGTAGTAATTATTTAGTTGTAGAATTTGGTCAATGGAGAAAGAGAGTTTGGATAGACCAAGTTGAATTATTAGAAAAAATGACAGTTGCACAAAAAAGAAATAAAAGCAACTATTATGATGATGATTCAAAAGATGGAAAGTTATCTAAATCAACTGCAGCAAAAAGACATGCGCAATTTTCAAAACAGGCCAAGATGGACGATGATAACCCAGCAGCATACAAACCTGCTCCTGGAGATGCAGATGCAAAAACAAAACCATCCAAACATACAAAGAAATATAAACAAATGTACGGAGAAGATATGTTGTCATTCGAGGACTATAATATTGACGAAGGTAAGGCCGATGCTGCATTGAAAAAGAAAGCAGATAAGTCTGGTATGCCTTTGGGTATTTTAAGAAAGGTTTATAATAGAGGAGTTGCAGCATGGAGAACAGGTCATAGACCTGGGACTACTCCACAACAGTGGGGACTTGCAAGAGTTAATTCATTTGTAACTAAATCATCAGGAACATGGGGTAAGGCAGATAAAGACCTTGCGGCTAAAGTAAGGGGATAAAATGAAATCATTTAAAGAAATTAGAAATCAAATAAGAGAAGATTATGCTCAAGATTTAGATCTTGCTCAAAAAAATATGGCAAGACTTGCAAAGAAAGAATCAGGTCAAGATAAGAAAGATTATATGGCAGTAGCAAGAGCTCTTAATCAAGGTAACCTCGGTGCAGTTAAGAAAGTAATTAAAGGTATTTCAACAAAAGAAATCCAAGCTGACATATTAAATGTCCTTGTAGGTTATAATGACTTAATTGCTAAAATGTATCCTAAAGCAATGTCAGGTGGTAAATTTAAAAGCGGCATGACTGTTGATAAGATGATTAAAGAAGAATCTGTTAATGAAAGAGTTACTTATCCTAAGACAATGAAGGACATTGTTCGCAGATATGGTAAAGAACTAAAACAGGCAGAAAGAACTGGTAACATAGATAAGTACCTGTCAAGAGACGCTGAAGAAGCACTCAAGCATTGGGTATTTAAAAATGAACCTTATGTTGGTGATGACCCCGATGATTTCGATGAGTGGTTGGATGATAACCTAGAAGACATTATTAAAGGTAAGATTAAAGGCTAATGAAATCTTTTAAAGAGCAATCCAATCTTGATGAAGCACCATTGGTAATGAATGACATTGACATGGCGGCAACGTTGTTTAAAGATATCAGAGATAAGATGATAAAAAATAATAGGCAAAAGAATAGAGAAAAGAACTGGCCTATGCTTCAACAACTGGCCTCTATGGCAGGGTATGGTATTACCAAGAAAGGACAATCGAAGGAAAAATCATTTAGGTATGATTTAAAGAAAAAATAATGAAATCATTAAAAGAACATATAGGATTATATGAAGGTATTAATGATCCTTCTATTTTTAAGGCAGTATTCCTTGCAGGTGGCCCAGGTTCTGGTAAGTCATTTGTAGTAGGTAAGACATCACTAAAGGCCTTAGGATTTAGATTAATTAACTCTGATGATTTATTTGAGAAGGGGCTAAAGAAAGCAGGCCTTACTACTAACCCAGATGATATAGCATCTGCTCAAGGTCAGGCAGTTAGAGCAAGTGCTAAGGCTCTCACTGGTAAAATGCTCGATCGAGCACTAGCTGGTAGAATGGGTGTAGTAATTGATGGGACTGGTAAAGACTATGCAAAAATTAAAAAGCAAGTTGATATGATGCGTGGAATAGGATATGCTGTACATATGATATTTGTAAACACAGACCTAGAAACGGCATTAACTAGAAATAATAGTAGACCACGTTCTCTGCCAGATGATATGGTAGCACAAATGTGGAAAGAAGTGCAAAATAATATAGGTAAATTCCAGGCACTTTTTAGAAATAGGTTAACGGTAGTAGATAATTCTACAGATTCTAATATAGAAAAGGCCACTATGGATGCATATAAGGATATAAAAACTTGGGCGGCCAAGAAACCTGAAAATGCTATTGCAATGAAGTGGATAAAGGGGCAACAAAGTGGAAAGTAAAGAAAGAAATAAAATTGTATCATCATTTAATGGTAAATGGAAATATAGAAAAGATAAAGAACAATATGGTATGGCTGATGCATGGAAAATCATCTATTCACCAAATGTAGAAGGTAAGTATGTTGGTGATTGTGAAGACTATGCTCTATCAATTCTTTACAGACTATGTGGTGAAAGTCATTTAAAAATGTGGTGGATGTTAATTACTCACCAAGCAGGTATTTGTTGTGTCGGTCCAAGTAAGTGGAAAATGTCACATGCAGTATTAAGATATAAGGGCGAATATGTAGATAACTGGACAAAGAAACTTGGTCCTAAATCTGCGATAGAAAAGAATCACACTTTCCATATTTTTTATGGATATGGATGGGCATACTTTACTGCTATTAAAATGGTAATAAGTAAAGTAGTAAGGACAGTTAAGGGATTATAATGCACAGTTTTTTAGAACACATTGACGAAAGATTTGGTCTCTATGAGGGTAGACACGTACCTCTAGAGCAACCTATGATTGAATCTGAATATCAAGGCCGAGATATAGAACTGAATCAACCTAAAAGAGGTGGAAAGGCCAAGTACTATGTCTATGTTAAGAATGACAAAGGTAACGTAATTAAAATCCAATTTGGAGATACTACGGGACTTAGTGCAAAGATTAATGATAAAGAGGCAGCCAAAAGTTTTGCTGCTAGACATCAATGTAGTACAAAAACGGATAAAACAAAGGCAGGATATTGGGCTTGTAGGTTACCCAGATATGCCAAACAATTAGGGCTTAAAGGTGGTGGAAATTACTTTTGGTAAACCGTACTGGGAAGACGGAGAAGTAAGAGAATTTGATCCGACTCGGGATGATTCGGAGTATGTATGGCACCGAGATGCTGAAGATAGAGAAATAGAAGTTTTAGGGGGCGAAGGTTGGCAATTTCAAGTAGATAAATGCTTACCTTGGTTACTAAAAGAAGGTATGGTATTTGATATTAAAAAAGAAGAATATCATAGACTAATAAAGGGGGTAACTCCCTTAAAATGTAGGGTTTACAAATATGGCAACAGCTAATGAACAGAGAGCAGAACAATCTGCTAGACTGGATAGAATCGAGCAAAAAATTGATCAGATGTCAGAGGCAATTATTGCTTTGGCTCGCGCCGAAGAAAAAATTATAACTCTTACAGAATTTGGTAAACAACAAGGGGAACAGATTCTTACCCTTATAAATAGAGTAGACAGACTGGAAGAATTGGTAAGACAAAATGCTTCTACTGTTAACGTAATAAATAAATTATTCTGGATAGTCATTGCGGCAGCTGCCACAGCTATTACAGGAATGCTTTTCATACAATAGGAGACAAATATGAAACTCAATGATGAAAAAACTAGAAGCGTTGCTGGTGCAGTCAGTGACGTGCTAGAAGGTAAAAAGCCAAAGAAGGAAGAAGCAAAATATCCACACGATATGTTTCATCCTGAAGCTGGCGAAAAAGTAGTAGCAAAGACTGAGAAGGATCACGAAGAACTTTCAAAGAAAGGTTACACCCACGAAAAACCAAAAATGGAATCACCCGAAGAGCCTAGAGCAAAAGGTGAAAAAGAATTCAAGGCTAAACATAAAGTCAAGAAGTCTGGCGAAAAAGAAGACGGCACTGTAGTCAAAGAAAAGAAAGTTGACGAGGTACTAGGATTCGATAAGGAAAATCCTCATAAGGACGAAGACGAGAAAGAAAAAGAGAAGAAGGAAGGTAATGCTTTCACTAAGGCTCTTAATGCTGCTCGTAAGAATGGCGATGATGAATTCGTTGTTTCTGGTAAGAAGTATAAGGTAGAGGATTACGACAAGGATGAGGAAGACGAAGTCGAAGAGACTTATTCTCCTGCAATGGTTAAAAAGGCAGTTGATATGGCTAAAAAATCAGGTGGTCAAATGACTCCAGTGTCTAAAAAGATTGAAGCAATGAAGAAAGGTTTATCCGATCATCCTAAAGTATCGGCCGCTTTTAAAGCAGCAAATGAAGATGTTGAAATTACTGATGAAGTAATTGAAGAAGCTCATGAAATGAATGAAGCAGAAGATAAGAAGTCTAAATATAAGGCATTCTTTGATAAGGCTCTGAAAAAGTTTGGTGTATCTTCTCCTGCTGAATTAAAAGGCGAGAAGAAAAAAGAATTCTTTGATTATGTTGATGCAAATTACGAAGCAGAGAACGAGACAGACTAATGAAAACTTTTAAAGAAATCAGAGAAAACATTTTTAAATTGAAGAACTTCAAGGATCGTGATCGTAAAGGTCATGAGGCTCATATGAACATCGAAATTGTTAAAGGTAATACCAGTAATAAGTATGATGACAATTTCGGGTTTAGTAAGCAAGAACTAGGTGTTATGGATAAGGTTATTAATAAAATTAAGAATATGCATATTTCTAGTTTTGATGGTGGTAACACTGCTCCTGCATCTTTAGAGTTTTATGGTGACGAGGCTTCTTTAAAGAAATTTGCATCAGATAACAATGTACAAAAGATTGTTAAAAAATACAAAGGTAAAGTATCTGGGCCGTATAAGTCATAATTAACCTGAAGGGGTTATATATAATATATAATGAAAATATTTGATGAATTAAATAGGCGTAATTTTGAGATGTATGCTTCTCAGAATTATAATAACCCAGAATGTATAGACATTGAAGAATTCAAAGAGGACTTGGCAAGATTTAAATATCTGAAAAGACTTCTGAGAAGGTATGAGTTAACCGAAGACCTACAAGAAAGATTGATTTTAAATCATCTGATTGTAATTTATAATGTCTTCGGTATAACTGCTGCTAATAGAATGATTTGGTATAAGATTGAGAAAGAACACTGGACTTATATTAAACCATTTCTGGTATTTTTAAATTATTTACCAATTGATGAGCAGGTTGATGTACCATTAGACCCATATATTGTAGATGTACTTAGGAAAATTTAATGAGTGTAGTATCAAGAACAGCTGATTTATTTTACGCCTTTAGGTTTCTAAAGTTGTTGGTTACTCCATGGGATAAAATGGGTGCATATGAACACGGTATTGTTGACGAGAATGGAAAGGTTTTAATTAAGGGTAAAGATATAAAAGACCCTAAGGCAAAGGCAACCTATACCGTTTTCCATAGGTTAGTATTTAACCTAAAAAGAATTTTAAATAAATTACCATTTGGTAAGACTAAGTTGGCCTCTTATGCGGCCGCTTTATTTTTAATAAAAGAAAACACTGGACTAACAGAAGAACAGATTAGAAAAGTGTTAGATGAAATTTTAGAGGACATGGATGAGACCCTTAACGAGAGTGTATTCTTTATTAAGGACGATGTCATCAATCCAGGGAAGTATAAATTAGTTTCTGAAATGGCAAGTATGGATACGGGAGAAATTATTGCTTTCCCCGGCCAAGAAGTGGTAGTACCAGTTCACAGTAAACCAGTAGACTATATGTTTAATACTGGTATATATGAGGTAACACACTCCTTAACAAATCAGAAATTATATATAAGCAGTGGAGATATTAAGAAATGAAAAATTTTAAAGACGTTTGGGAAGATGCAGCGGCCAACTCAGTATCGGGTGGCGGCGTAGAAATGCCAGCGGATGTTCAACACGATAAGAAAAAGAGGAAAAAAGCAGTGTACGATGGACGAACTAAAGAAGGCCGTAAATTTGTAGAGAGAATGTTGGCAAGAAGAAAGGCCAAAGAAGAAAAGTCTCAAAAGTCTTTACAGGCACAAAATTTAAAATCCGTTGAGGTAAAGGAAGACCAAGAAGTTGAAGAGGCAAAGAAGGCGCCTAAGATTAAGAAAATGAGTATTTATGGTTCTGAAATTAATGGACTTAGGTCTGGTACAAAATACTATTCTGCAAAGGCAATTGATAATAAAGGTAAACTTGCGTTTAGAGTAGTGGATGAATTTGGTAGTATTGAAACTCTTGATTTAAAAGCATTCGCCAAAAGATTCGGTTAATAATATAGGTTAGATTATGACAAAAATATTGATGGGCATTATAGGAGCAATGGGACTAGCAGGTTTCATGTATTATAATTTTTCTGTAGTACCCATGAAGAATAAATTGGAAGAACAGGCAAAAGTTATAATTGCACAAGACCTAAGAGACCAAGAACAAAAGGCCACTATCCAGGCAGTTCAGAATAACTTGGCTCAAACAACTCAAGCCCTTTCTGGGTTACAGAGTAAAAATCAACAGTACGAAATACAAATGGCAGATTATCTGGATATATTCAGACGACATAATCTATCTAAACTAGCAAGTGCAAAACCTGGATTGGTTGAAGTAGATGCAAATAATGGAACGAAGGAGGCATTCGATGCGATTGAAGCAGATAGTCAGCGTATTAGCTCTCTTAACGATTAGTGGTTGTTCACTACTTCAACAAGCTCCAAGGGAAGTTGAAATAGTAACCAAACCAGTAAAGATTGATATTGTTCAACCAGTATTACCTAGACCAATAGACCTAAAAGAGCCTAAGTGGTATGTGGTATCTGATACTAGAATTATCAATCCATGCGCAAAAGAATTTTATAATCCTAAACAGTATGATGATAAAGGTCAAGAAAAATATAAAAGACCTAAGATGGATCACCCTGAGGGATTATTAAATGAGAAGGGTAAGGTTATTAGGGTATGTAAACTGGGCAAAGAAAATGATTGGCCTGAAGGTTATACATATTTAGATAGGTTTATAGAAGATATTAAAAAGAAACACGGTGGAGATGTAGTATTCTTTGCCATGACTGTCGATGATTATGAGCTTATGTCTTATAATACCCAAGAGATTAAAAGATATATTAATCAATTAGGGGAAGTGATAGTTTATTATAGGAACGTGACAATAGGTGATGAAGATGCTGGAGCAGTTGAAATTAAAGTGGAGAAAGAAGATGGGAACAACTAGAATGAAGGATGAAATGGGTAAATGGGATAGAGCAGAGATTGCTGCACGTCTATCTGCAATTGCATATATGAATGAGAAACCAGCACAGACTGCTGCTAAGAAATTAGGTTTTGCATGGGTGAAGTTATTAAGTAAGGACGGCGCAGAAGTACTTATTGCAAAAGACCGTAATGATTTATGGTTTGCATTTAGAGGCACAGAGCCTTCTAAAATGAATGATGTAATGGCTGATCTTAAAATTATTAAAAATACTGCCAAGGCTGGTGGTAAAGTACACGGTGGTTTTCAACAAGAAGTTAATGATTTATGGATGGATATAGTAAAAGAACTAGAACATAATGACCAATTAAAAATAAGAAAAGATGTTTATATGACTGGTCATAGTTTAGGTGCTGCAATGGCAACTATTGCATCAACTAGATATCAACCACAGGAACTATTTACATTCGGTTCGCCTAGAGTAGGTGGATCAAGATTTATTAAAAATATCAAATGTCCTCATTATAGATTTATGAATAATAATGACATTGTTTGTCGTATCCCACCTGCGTGGTTAGGATTCAGACATCATGGAGAAATGATTTATTTTGATAGAAACGGAAATAAGTCGCCTAAACCTACATGGGGTGACCTATTCTATGGTATCTTAAACTCATGGAAAAGATTTAAATTCTTTGATGGTGTTGTAGACCATGGAATGCCTAATTATGTTAAGGCATTAAAGAAACTCGCGAGGGTTGAAAAATAATGTATTGGCTTCTTATTCTTACTGTTAAATCGATATTGAGTTCTGTTATAGGATCATCTTTCTATAATTGGTTCCAAGGCACCACTGCTGGTATCTGGTTCCAAAAACAAGTAGATAGATTCATGCAACACTTCGCTGAGAAGTATGATTTAGAACTGGCCAAGAAAGACGCCAAGTTCAGAAAGCAGTACCCTCTAGTGGCCGATCGGCTAGACAAACTAGAGAGCAATAGTCATCCGTGTAAAGAACTACACGAATTTGATGCCTATCCCAAGTTGATTGAACGAATAGAAAAGCTAGAAAAAAAGTAAAATAGTTGTTTACATTTCATGCGAAATGTGATATAATATATACTATTAAAACATGGAATAATAATGAATGGGATAAATGCAATGAAAATAGATGTCACTAAACGTGATGGCACAAAACAAGAATTTGACTTAGAAAAAGTACACAAGGTTTTAGAATGGGCAGTTGAGGGTATTACTGGGGTAAGTATATCCGAGATTGAACTTAAAGCTAATATTCAGTTATATAATAATATACCTGCATACGACATTCATGAGCTCTTAATTAAATCTGCAGCAGAACTTATTTCTGATCACACCCCTAATTATCAATTCGTGGCCGCAAGGTTAATTAACTATAAACTCCGAAAAGAAGTATATGGAGAATATGAGCCCTGGCCACTTGCACAGTTAATCATTGAGAACGTATCGCGTAATGTATATGATGGTGCAATTATGGAGAATTATAGTCGTGATGAAATTGATGAATTGGATAAATACATCAAGCATGATAGAGATGATACGTTCACCTATACTGGTATGGAACAGTTTAGAGGTAAGTATTTAGTCCAAGACCGTAAGAATAAAATCCATTACGAAACTCCACAAATGCTGTACATGATGGTAGCAGCAACACTATTTTCCAATTACCCAAAAGAAACACGTATGAGATACGTTAAGGAATACTACGATGCAATTTCTCAATTCTATATTTCATTACCTACGCCGATCATGGCTGGAGTTCGTACACCAACAAGACAGTTTTCATCCTGTGTACTTATTGAATCTGGGGATAGCCTTGACTCTATTAATTCTACTGCTACTTCTATTGTCAAGTACATAAGTAAAAAGGCTGGTATCGGTATTGGTGCAGGTTCCATTCGAGCAGAAGGTGCAAAAGTAGGAGACGGTTCAGTAGTCCATACTGGGTTAATCCCATTCTTAAAATATTTCCAAGCGGCTGTTAAATCATGTTCACAAGGTGGTGTTCGTGGTGGTGCCGCGACAGTATATATCCCAGTATGGCACTACGAGTTTGAGGACTTGGTAGTATTAAAGAATAATAAAGGAACAGAAGAGAATAGAGTCCGTCACATGGACTATGCATTCCAATTTAACAAGTTGATGTATGAGCGTCTATTGACTAATGGTAATATAACCTTTTTCGACCCTAATGATGTCCCAGGGCTATATGAGGCCTTCTTTGCCGATCAAGATAAATTTAAAGCATTATATGAGAAGTATGAAAGGGCCCATAGTATCCGTAAAAAATCATTACCAGCAGTTGAGGTATTCTCACAATTCTTGACAGAAAGAAAGGATACGGGTAGAATATATCTAATGAATGTTGACCATGCAAATGACCACGGAGCATTCTTGCCGGATCGAGCCCCTATTAAAATGAGTAATCTGTGTTGTGAGATTGACTTACCAACATCACCATTAGATGCATCGGATGAAAATGTGGGTGAAATTTCTCTATGTACTCTATCAGCCATTAATTGGGGACTTATAAATGATCCGAAAGATTTTGAAAAATACTGTAATCTTACTGTTAGGGCTCTTGACGAGTTACTTGATTATCAAGGGTATCCTGTACCTGCCGCTAAGCGCGGTACTCTCAACCGCAGACCTCTTGGAGTTGGCATAATTAATCTAGCATACTTCTTGGCCAAGAGAGGGCTCAAATATGATGAATCAGCATTTGAAGTGGTAGACCAATACGCAGAGGCATGGTCATACTATCTAATTAAGGCATCTGCTGACTTAGCCACAGAAAAAGGTAAAATTCCTTTAAATAATGAGACAAAATACGGCCATGGAGTTCTTCCAATTAATACATATAAGAGTGCGATAGATAATTTAATAGAGCATAAAGAGCGTATGAAGTGGGACGAGTTGAGCACTCAACTCAAAGCTACCGGAATTCGCAATAGTACTCTCATGGCATTAATGCCTTCGGAAACATCCGCACAGATTTCAAATAGTACAAATGGTATTGAACCTCCTAGAGCTTTAGTATCATATAAACAGAGTAAGGATGGTGTAATGGCCCAAGTTGTGCCAGGGTATCATCACTTAAAGAATAAGTATGACCTGCTGTGGGATCAACAATCTCCGGACGGATACTTAAAAATCTGTGCTATCTTACAGAAGTATATTGACCAAGG
>Ga0181394_1000204_pt1 | contig 25972 bp, 44 predicted proteins | sample 17SPOviralmetaG_FD_130123 | JGI IMG/M metagenome (GOLD analysis project Ga0181394, IMG submission 130123) | Marine viral communities from the oligotrophic San Pedro Time Series (SPOT) site, San Pedro Channel, CA, USA - 17 SPOT_SRF_2010-11-23 | ecosystem: Environmental > Aquatic > Marine > Strait...
CGGAGCAGTAAGTGATTTAAATGAATGTCAGAGAAGGGCAGAAAACCCACCCCTATTTAAGAAAATTGTTGCATCACAATCTGTTGAGCAGGAAGCAATGCAGATATATGCTCACCAAAAAAAAATTCAGGCCCAAGAAAAAGAGCTCCGCACTTTGCTTATGTACCAGTACGGACCAGAGGGCTATAACGAGCTCACGGCTCTCAGGCGAAGTATCAGAGAGAAGCGAGAGAAAACTATTTACGCGCAAGAGAGAAAGCGCAAAGCATTGTTTTGGAATAGCGTGCAAGTAGGTGGAATTATTGTATTGGCTTACACAAGCTATCAAATTTTTGCGACACTGCTAGGAGCGATCAATGGCAACAGTTAAGGAGGCAATATTGAGGTTGGAGGCGCATGAACGGGAGTGCTCTGTACGCATGGAGATGATCAGTGAGCGGTGCCAAGGCATAGAAAAAAGACTGGATCAAGGCAGTGAGCGGTTTAAAAAAACTGAGGTTATGCTCTGGGGTATTTACCCTTTAATTATTGGATTATTTTTAATTGAGAAAGGCGTGCTGTGATGTTGAAATTATTAATCGGCCCTATTGCAGATTTGGCAGGCGGCTTTTTAAAAAATAAAGCAGAGCAGGCTAAGGCAAAGCATGAAGCTAAAATGCATGTGATTCAGAATGATGCTGACTGGGAAGCAAAGATGGCAGACGCTTCAGCATCAAGTTGGAAAGACGAATTTTTTTCCATTATTCTAAGCTTGCCCCTGTTTTTTATTGGCTATGCAATAGTGGTAGATGATATGACGATAATACATAGAGTTGAGCAGGCATTTGCCGCATTAAATAATCTGCCAGATTGGTATCAATATTTATTGTTTATCGCAGTGTCTGCCAGTTTTGGCATTAAAGGCGCTGACAAGATAATGAACATGAGGAAGTGAAATGCCCTTAATTAGCTTAACGATTCCTGCGGGGGTTTACAGGCACGGTACTGATCTAGAGTCAGCTAATCGATGGCGAGATGCCAACTTTATACGTTGGGAGAATAATGCCGTGCGCCCTATTGGTGGGTGGCAAAAGCGTCAGGATATTACTGACAGCGCAAATCCAGTTGATATTAACATAGCGGCTCCGGCCAGAGGGGCTGTTAGTTGGATAGACAATAGCTCTAATCCCCACATTGCCGCAGGCACATATAACAAGTTGTGGCACATTTCCGGTGTGGGCGTAAAAACCGATATTACCCCTGCCGGCTATACTGTTGGCACAATCGACTCTGAACCTAACATTGGTTTTGGCGGTTATTATTTTGGGTTAGGTTTGTTTGGTGTTGAGCGCCCTAGCAACAATATTGGCGTAGAGGCTACAACATGGGCGGTAGATACTTGGGGCGAGTACTTAGTGGCGTGCGCTAATAGTGACGGCAAGTTATACGAGTGGACCCTAAACACAGCCAACCCTGCCGCAGTCATTGCAAATGCTCCAACCAACAACAGCGCTTTAGTGGTTACTGAAGAACGGTTTTTGTTTGCTCTAGGTGCAGGGGGTAATCCTCGAAAGGTGCAGTGGTGTGACCGTGAAGATAATACTGACTGGGCTCCAACGGCACTAAACCAAGCAGGCGACATTGAGCTACAGTCAAACGGTGAAATACAGTTAGGTATAAACACCAGAGGTAGGACACTAATCCTGACCACCACAGACGCTCATGCGGCTACGTACAGCGGTCCTCCCGTGGTTTACGGATTTGAGAGGGTAGGCACAGCCTGTGGAGCGATAAGCCGGCACTGCGCAATAGCTATCGATGAGGGCGCATTCTGGATGGGCTATAACGGGTTTTTCGCATACAACGGTTCAGCCGTAGTGGAGATGCCCTGCGATGTACATGATTATATTTTTAAGGACATAAACAAGGCAGAGCAGTCTAAGGTGACCTGCGTTGATAACAGCCAGTTTAATGAGCTGTGGTGGTTCTACCCAAGCGGGTCGAGTAATGAGAATGATCGATACGTTGTTTACGACTACAAAGAACGGCACTGGAATATCGGTACGTTATCCCGTACATCTGCAATAGATTTGGGCGTGTTTACAAACCCAATATGGTTTGCGCCAAATGGCGATGTATATAATCACGAGTTAAATTACGCGCATGATGGCGAGCTTCCCTTTGTAGAGAGCGGTCCTGTATCGATAGGGAATGGCAACGAAATAATGAAGGTCAACGAGATTATTCCTGACGAAAGCAACTTGGGAGATATCATGTTAACTTTTAAAACGCGATTTTATCCTACATCTGAAGAATACTCTTACGGTCCATTTACCATGCTAAACCCAACTGGCGTTAGATTCCAAGGCAGGCAAGTGCGAATGCGTATTACTGGTGTTGAGCTCAATGATTGGAAGGCAGGAACCATGCGCATCAATGCGACAGCAGGAGGCGAGCGATGAGTTTGGCAGAAAGACCACCTTCAGCCGGTAGAACTGAGTATCGCAGATGGGCTGAGAGACTTAATGATTTTTTGACTCGCACAAAAAGCAAACTGGCTACCTTGGTCTCTGGCGACAATGCTAGTGAAAACGGAACGCTTTTATGGGACCGCGATGGCTATCCTGTGGTAGCAAAAGAAGGAGAGTGGCGGCAGGTTGTGCTAAGTAATGGTTTTGGTAGCTTTACAGCAGGGCCAACTATCAATGTTAATTTTCCAAACACGGAATTAGCGGTGCCGTGGTCAAGGGCTGTCTCGACTCGCGGTGGCATTTCACTAGACCCAACAGATAACACAAAAATTAAAATTTCAGAGGCAGGAGTTTACAATTTTGCAGGTCACGCGCAAATAACCTCAAACAGCACTACCGATAAAACAGTGTGGTTGTGGTATCAGGTAAATAACACCGATGATAAGTATGCTAGGCAGTATACTATTCACGACAACAATCGCCCCAAGATAATACCTTTGAACGAGCAAATTGAACTGCCATCAGATTGCTATGTGCAATTACGATTTGCCGCAAGCGCCACGAATGTGTATCTGGATTTAAGTCCTTCCGGCACGTTCCATCCTGTATCGGAGGCGGTGTACATAACAGTAACTCGCGTACTCCAATAATGGTATAATCAGCGCTTCTAAGGAGCAGGTTTAACAAATGGCCGCAACTATCAATGATGAGCTAGAACGCTGTAAGGATTGGATTGAGAGCGCCCTAGAATACTCTGGGGGCACGCACAACTGGAACGATATTGTTGAGGGAATACACAACCTCAGATATCAATTTTGGCCTGCCGAAAAAGGCTGTGCGGTTACAGAGATAATTGTTTTTCCGCAGAAAAAGATATTTCATGTTTTTTTAGCGGGTGGAGAGATGGAGCAGATTGTCGATATGAACGACTCTGCAGTGCAGTTTGCAAAGTCTCAGGGTTGCTCAGGAATGAGTATAGCGGGCCGCAAAGGGTGGTCTAGAGTTTTAAAAGATAAAGGGTGGAAGGAGTCTTTCACTACATTAGCGCAGGAGATTTAGAATGAGTGGCGGCAAAGGCGGTAGCCAAACAACGGAAGCAAGCATTCCAGACTGGGCAAAAGAGCCCACAATCAGAAATTTAGCACGGGCAGAAGAAGCTCAGCAGATAGGCTATATGCCTTACATGGGCCCTGACCTAGCGGCATTTAATCCTACGCAAACGCAAGCCATGCAACAAAACATTAATGCGGCCCAAGCGTTTGGTTTGGCGGCACCATCCTCGCTTCTAGAGGGTATGCCTGAAGCACAACAGTTTGCAGGCGGCATGATGGGCTACTCTGCGTTTCCAATTTTTGAGCAGGCTCAGCAAGAGCTCGCGGCACGAAACCCACAACAGCAGGCGGCATACGATGCATTGTTTGGCGGTGGGGCTCAATCAACGAGCTCGCCTAATATGCCATATGGCCGGCCACCACTTAATCTTGGGAGGTTTAGCTAATGGGTATGGCACAAGCACAAGGTCCAAACACGATGGCTCAGGCTCAAGGGCCTAATACTATGACCGCGCCCGCACCGGCAGGCCCTAACGTCAATCAACTGGCAATGCAGGGTATTCAGGGCGGTATGCAGGGTACGATGGCGGCAGGGGCGTATCAGCCTATGCAAGTGCAGGCAGGACAATTAGCCGGCACAGACTTAGCGTCATATGAGAACCCCTATACTCAGTCTGTAGTAGACGCTCAGGCGGCAGACGTTATGCGCAATGCTCAGATCGGGTTAAACCAGTTAGGCGCTCAGATGGGCTCAGCAGGAGCATTTGGCGGCTCTCGACATGGCGTTGCTATGGGCGAGCTTGGCCGTGGTGCACTAAGCACGATTGGTCAGCAGTCAGCGTCTTTGCGTCAGGCCGGATTCAACCAAGCACAGCAGGCGGCTCAGGCAGATATCGCTAGGACCATGCAGGCAGACTTGGCTAATCAGGCGGCAGGTCAGCAACAGGCCAACAGAATGCTTGGAGCGTCACAGCAACTAGCCAACATTGGCAACTTAGGATTTGGCATGGGTCAGACCATACAGCAGAACCTGATGAACCAAGGCAATATGCAACAGCTCGCACAACAGCAGTTGATCGATGCGGCTAAACAACAATTTGCCGGCTACACTGGAGCACCCGCAGAGACTATCAATTATGTGTCTCAGGCACTTGGCGCGTCACCGATTCCGCAGTCCCAAACCACTAGCAAAAATCCTGGCCTCTTTGACTATTTATCGCTTGGAGCTAGTGCGGCAGGAGCGTTCATGTGATGGATATGACTAGAGAGGATATGCTCCGCAAAATCATGCAGAGCGCCAAGATGGTAAAGCCAGAGGATATGGCAGGAATGACCGCGACAGCAGGACCAATTGAAAACCTGCAGATCACAGCAAAAATGTCAGGGGTAACTCCAGACGGAGGCATTGATAATGTAGCGCAGGCTATTGCTGACGCAGGTACATCTCCAGAAGGTCTTGCTATGGTTCAAGAGGGCATGAGCGGAGATGGTATGTCGTTTGACCCTGCTAAGTTTGCTGAGATGTATGCGGCAATGCCATCAGCCGGTCCGGTGGCCCCAGAGATGCTTGGATTAATTCAGGGCGCAGGATTTTCCCCAATGCAGGCGGCACCAGCAAATTATTTAACGCCTGTTAACTCAGGGCTTATGGATTTATTGAGAGCTCAGCAACAAGGCAGAATGTGAGGATATAATGGCTAACGGTATTTTGAGTGTAGACGCTCTAATCGAGCAGGAAAGGTTAAAGCGTGCAAACCAAGCGCTGTTAACAAACCCCAACCAATCAGTTAACCCGATTACTGCGGGAGATATCCCTGCGCTAATACAGCAGGGCCAAAACTCTGTGCAACCACAGCCAATGATGTCACCTGCAATTCCAAGTGCGCCTTTTAATCCTCCGCAGGCACAGAAAAAGCCAAACTTTTTACAGCGCATCGGTCAGGGGCTAAAAGACCCTACTACGCTAACAGCATTAGGCGCGGCATTTAATCAGATGACGCTCAACCCAAATGCACAGCTACAACAGCGTGCTAGTGATATGCTTGCAGTCAGAGCGTTAAAGGATCAGTCCAATCAAACAATTAAAATGTTAATGGAAAGCGGTGATCCACAGGCTATGGAAGTAGCCAAGCTAATCGAAGCCGATCCTACAAATGCAAAATCATATGTGCAGGCATATATGACCTCTAGGCTAAGAGCGCCAAAAGAGACTTACACGCAAATGACTGGCGCACAAATCAACAAGATGACGGGCGTGGAGGCTTACGAGCCAAATGCAGTCTTTAATGTAGCGTCAGACTCAGGCAAGGTGTCTCAGGTTGGTGGTGGCGGTGTTGCGATTGATCTAGGTGGCGATGAGCCGCAAGGTCTGGTGGCACTAGATAAGGCCTACGCAAAAGATCATCTGGATTGGACTAGAGGCGGTGGCTCAGATATGGGAGCTCAAGTAGCGCAAATTAATACCGTGCTACAGCAACTGGAGAAAGGCGCAGAGCTAACAGGCCCTACCATTGGCTTGATCAATAATGTTGGACTGCTTGGTCTGGTTAATCCAGACGCTCAGGATGCCAAAGAGCAAGTTGAAGAAGTGGTGCAGAGAAACTTGAGGCTAGTGCTTGGCGCACAGTTTACAGAGAAGGAAGGCGAGCGTTTGATTTCCCGCGCTTACAACCCAATGTTATCTCCAGAGAAAAATATTGCACGCTTGAGAAAGCTGTATCTTCAAATGGAGGTTTCGCGCAAACAGCGTGAGGCGATGGCCGACTACTTTGGCACAAACTATACTCTCCGTGGCTATGAAGGCCCACAGCCAAATATTGCTGACTTCTACACCGCGCTGTCTGGTTTGAGTGTAGGTCAGGTCGTTAATGGGTACGAGTACCTTGGGGGTGACCGCATGATTGAAAGCAACTGGAAAAAAGTAGGCCCATAATATGACTGATCAAAAACCGTGGACAATCCAGAATCCGGATGAGAGGTTGCCTTGGACCATTCCTGAAGATGAAGCGGACACCTCTGTTGATCTGTCAGCATTTACCAATACAATCATGGAGCTACCAGACGGAACGCGATTCCTGCAAGATATAAAGGGCAAGAGAGTTGCGGTTGTCGATCCTGCAGGCAATGTCAATGTCGATCAACAACAAGCTCGATCATTACTTGCACAGCAGTTTCAAAAAAGTGCAGACATACAGCGTGTAACACAAAGTCCAGTAACAGCAGGCGCTGTAAAGTCTTTGATGAGCATTCCCTATGCAGGCGAAGGGCTTGATGAGTTGGTGGGGCTCGCAGGAGGTGATCCAGAAGCCATTAGGTCTTTAAAGCGTGGTGTAGAGGAGGGTTACCCCATTCCATCTGCGCTTGGCAAAACAGCGGGCATTATGACTGGTATTGCGGGCGCATCTAGATTGCCTGTTATGAACACAACTAGCAAAACAGAGGCGGCTGTTAAATATGGCGGCACTGGCTTGCTGTTTGGCGCATCAGAAGGCGGGTCGTCTGGCTACTTGTCCGGAACGGGTGGCCCCGCTGATCCAAGTAGAATACAGGGATTACAGTCAGGAGCAACATGGGGCGCGGGACTGGGCTTGCCTCTGGGTATGTTGGGCGGGACTGTACAGCAGGCGGTATCAGAGAAAGGTCTACGGGCGTTTGGCAATGACGTAGCGCAAAAACTAGGAGTTAGTCCAGACGCAGGCGTAATTATTGCGCAAAGCTTAAACCTTGGCGTTACTCTGGAGGAGGCAATTGCTAACATTAGGCGGGCGGGCGATCAGGGCATGATTGCAGACGCAGATATTGCCGTACAGCGACTGTTAGGTGCCGCTAGCAATCTGGGGTCACCGCAGGCCGCAAGAAATGTACAGGTTGTTCCAGAGCGCGTTGTAGAGCGTCAGAAGGGACTTGCAACATATATGGATGAGGCGCTAGGGCCACCCCCAGTAGGTCAGCAGACAGCAATGGAGGCCGCTAGACGAAGGACCGCGCAACCAAGACAGCAGGCATATGATGAGGCCTTTAATACGCCTATTGATTACGCCTCGCCTTCCGGAATAAAACTTGAAACCGTGCTCAGCCGTGTATCAAGCATTGAGCCTAAAGTGATGAGTGAGGCGATAGAGCAAGCCAATAAGAATATGCTGACAGAAGGAGTATCTAATCAGCAGATCATGGCAGACATTGCAGAAGATGGAACCGTGACATTTAGAGAAATGCCCAACTTAATACAGGTTGATGCGATTAAAAAGGCACTGCAGGCCATTGCCAATCAATCAGTAGATAATATTGGACAAGTTACACAGCAGGGAAGGCGCACTGCACTGTTAGCGACTGAATTAAGGGATGCGGCTGTAGAGGCGGTGCCAACATATGCCAGAGCTCTGGAGCTGGGTCAGTCCACCATTAGAGAGCAGGGTGCATTAGCAACTAGCGGAGCATTGCTCAGACCAAGAACCAGTGTCGAAGATGTGATACAGTTGGTTCGCGGAGCGGATCTAGAAACTCGCACAGCTTTGCAAACTAGCCTGCGCATGGAAATTGACAACTTGATTGGCGAAATTAGAACAAGCTTTTTACAGGGTGGCGATACACAGATTAAGCAGGCCAACAAATTATTAACTGAATTATTTGTGCCCAATAACATTAAAAAGATAAAACTTATTTTGGGCGATGAGGGCTACAATGCATTGAGGCCTAAGCTAGATGAGGTTGCCTCCGCTTTAAAACTGCAAGGGCAAATTAAAGAGGGCTCACCGACAGCGCCAAGAATAGAGCTTGCCAAAAAAGTGGAAACTGCTGTGCGTGATGGCGTTGTTGAATCCATGAAGCGAGCTGAGGTGCCTGCTACGCTAAAAGGCATAATACAAAACGTCACAGGCGCAACAGAGGAAGCATATCAAGCAAGGCAAAACGAGCTGTTAGGTGAGATTGTTCAAGGCCTCACACAAAAGCGTGGTGCTGACGCAGAAGCCGCATTAAGATATATACAGGAAGCGCTAACCGGTCAACAGCTAAGCGAGGCCAAGGTTGCATTCATTGCTAACACTGCAAGGCGAGCACTGGTTGGCACGGGCAGAGAATTAGAGTCAGAGTAAAAATAGGTATATATGATGGAATTAAAACCATTAGAGCAAGATGAAATTCAAAACATTGCCAGAACAGCCGTTGAGGACTGCGTTGACTTTGTTGAGTCTGAGATTGCATTTGATCGATTAAAGGCACAGCGTTATTACGAAGGCGCTGTTGATATCGGTGAAGAAGAAGGCCGCTCGACTGTCGTATCTACCAAGGTGCGTGACGTTATACGGGCAATCAAACCTAGTCTAATGCGCGTGTTTTTGCAGACTGATAATGCGGTTGAGTACATACCCCGCAAGCCGCAAGATGTTAAATTTGCAGAGCAGGCTACCAAATATGTAAACCATAAATTCAACGAGCTAAAAGGCTATCAGGTGCTATACGATGCATTCCATGATGCCCTGCTCAAGAAGAACGGAATTGTCAAAGGATACTGGGATACCAGTTATGACGCTGAGACTTACAAATTTGATAACCTGAACGACATGGAGTTTACTGCCATTGTCAATGATGAGGGCGTAGAGGTATTAGAGCATACGACTCGCATCGAGATGGAAGTTGATCAGATGGGCATGGAGATAGAAGCGCCTCGCCATGACCTAAAGATTATGCGCACCAAGCAAATGGGAAATCTCAAAATAGAGAGCGTACCCCCAGAGGAGTTTTTTGTAGACTCTAACGCCAGAAGCTTGGAGGATGCATACGCTGTTTGTCACCGCACGGATATCCGTGTTGGCGATCTTGTAGAGATGGGCTTTGACTTTGATGATGTAATCGACTTGGCAGACACAAGCAATGATTCGTTTACAGATTTAGAGGATTTTGAGCGCACCGGCTACATGGATGATTACGATGACGATGAGGGCATGGACCCGTCTATGCGCAAAGTAATGATCACTGAGCTTTACATGAAGATCGATGTCGATGGCACCGGTATCCCGCAGATGCATAAATTAACTCTTGCGGGTGACAACTACAAGCTACTCGACAAAGAGCTCTGGGGTCATTTGCCGTTTGCCGTGTTTGAGATTGATCCTGAGCCGCATACGTTTTATGGGACCTCTATTGCCGACTTAATTGTTAACGATCAGGACAGCGCCACAGCGTTGCTGAGAGGCGTGCTTGACAATATTGCCCTGACTAACAATCCTCGCACTGAGATTGTTGATGGCATGGTTAACATCGATGACCTACTGAACAACGAGATTGGCGGCATTATCAGAACCAAGCAGGCAGGAGCGGTTACTCCGCAGGCTATCCCGTTTGTTGCCGGCCAGACGTTATCTGCTATCCAGTATTACGATCAAGAGATCGAGAATAAGACTGGCATCTCCAAGGCGAGCTTAGGCCTAAACCCTGACGCACTGCAGGCTAAAACAGCTACAGCGGTGGCGGCTACGGTCCAAGGCGCGGCTATGCAGACAGAGATCATGGCACGCAATCTTGCAGAGGGCGGCATGACCCAACTGTTTAAGTTGATGCTCAAGCTGATCATTGAGAATTGCGATGAGGCCACCATGATGCGAGTCACTGGCGGCAACTATGAGCCCATTGATCCAAGGTCATGGGACAAGTCTATGGATATCTCAGTCAATGTGGGACTGGGCACAAATCACGAAGATCAAAAGCAGGCGGCACTACAGCAGACCCTGCAGATACAAATGCAGATCTTCCAAGCATACGGTATGGGTAACGGCATGGTAGGCATGACGCAGATCAGAAATACCCTAGCCGATATGTTGTCGATGAACGGAATGCCAAATGCAGAGCGCTACTTCTTGCCTATGGATATGCAACAAGAGCAAATGATTATGCAACAGCAACAACAGCAGGCCGCACAACAGCAACAGGCTCTTACACAGCCAGAGGCATACGTGCAGGCAGAGCAGATCAAGGCTCAGGCCAAGGCACAGTCTGATATGGCTAAGTTGCAGATCGATGCGCAAAAGGCAATTGCCGCAGATGACCGTGACCGTGATCAAATGGATCAGGACCTACTGGTCGATGCCGCAGAGATTTTGGGTAAGTATGGCACAGCCGTAGATGTTGCGCAGATTAAGGCAGACCAAGCGGCACCTCGCTACCCAGATAGCACCCCCGTGCAAGCTGTTACAGGCGGTAGATTTTGAACATTAAAGACAAGGCCGCACTAGCAAAAAATTTATGGCGAGATGACACCTTTCAGGAAATCTTGCAAAGCATTCGGGATACGCAAACAAGCGTATTCCTGAACAGCCAGTCTCAACTAGAGACTATTAAAGACGCGCATGATATAATCAAGGCGCTTAACTTGATCGAAGGTCAATTCAACACTGTATTTGCAGACGAGGCGATCTACGACAAAAAGCAGAAGGATTAGTACCGTGGAAACGACTGAAACTTTAGGTAGTACAGACGGCTCTATTGAGGGAGCCATTGGATCATTAATACAGCCAGAAGGAGAACCAACAACTGAAGCGGAGGCCCCACAAGACGAGACAGCAGTTGAGTCAGAGCTTGAGGAGGCTACACCAGACGAGGTTGAAGGCGAACCAGAGGATGTGGAAGATGAGCAACCAGAGCCCGCAGGTGAAGAACCAGTAGAGGGTGATGATGAGGAGGCAGGAGACTCCGATGAGGATGAGCAAGACACTGAAGAAGCAGAAACCGAACAAGAACAGCAACTGTTCACCGTCAAAGTTGATGGCAAGAACGAGGCTGTAACCCTTGACGATTTGAAGCGAGGATACAGTGGTCAGAAGTACATCCAAAAGGGTATGCAGGAAGTCTCTGAGGCTAGAAAGGCCACAGAGGATGTCTATAATGCCCTATTGCATGAGCGTAAGCAGATTGCAGAGGTTTATGAGCAGGCCAAAACAGGTCAGCTATTAACGCCCCCAGTAGAGCCTACAAGGGAGCTATTTGAAACCGATCCTATTGGTTACATGGATGCAAAGCTCAAGTATGACGAGCAGGTTGTTGCATACAATGACCAGATGCAAAAAATGGAAGCGGTAACAGAACAGCAAACTCAGGCGACTCAGGCGGCACAGCAGGCGTATATACAGCATGAACTGGCTACCTTGCAAAAGGTAATCCCAGACTTTGCTGATGCCAAAAAAGCCGGTGCCATCAGGGAGCAGTTAATGACAGTAGGTTCATCCGTTTACGGCTATGAGCCTGCAGAGATAGGGCAAGTTATGGACCACCGTGCTATACGGGTGTTGCATGACGCTATGCGCTATCAAGAGCTGATGAACGGCAAGAAGGCCGCAGAGGTAAAGGCTGATCCGGCAAACCGCAGAAAGCGGCCCGTGAAGTCTGGAGCCAAGAAATCTGATAGCAACAAAACCTTACGCAAAAAGCAACGACAAACTTTATCCAGAACCGGCTCCGTAGAGGATGCTATAGCTTTATTAATTGATTAAGGAATTTTATCATGGCACAACCAACTAATACTTTCGATACTTACGATGCAGTGGGCTTGCGTGAAGACCTCGCTGACGTGATCTACTCCGTGACTCCCAGTGATACGCCCCTGTACACTGCTTGTAAGAAAACCAAAGCAACCAACACTTTGCATGAATGGCAGACAGACACCCTGCGTGGCTCAGAAGTAAATGCGCACGTTGAAGGTGGTGATACTACTGCAGATGCAATCACTCCAACTACTCGCTTGGGTAACTACACTCAGATCTTCAAAAACGCTGTTGTTATTGCAGACACTGAGGAAGGCGTAGACAAGGCAGGGCGCAAGCAGGAAATGGCATACCAAATGCTAAAAGAAGCTCGTCAGCAGAAGCTCGATATTGAAAAAGCTCTGTTTGCTAACCAAGAGCGAGTTGCAGGCAACAGCACTACTGCTCGTAAGCTTGCAGGTCTGGGCGCTTGGATTGCAACTAACCAACACGTTGGCACAGGCGGTGCGGCACCTACTGGTGACGGCACTGATGCTCGTACCGATGGTACTCAGGAAAACTTCACTCAGACTCGTTTTGATGATGTGATGGAGGATATCTGGACCAATGGTGGCGATCCTGACCGTGTTTATCTTTCACCCTTCCAGATGAACAAAGCTCTTGGCTTTACTGGTAACAACAATCAGCGTTCGACTGTTCAGGCAGGAGATCAGAAGGTTGTTAAGTCTCTTGACGTTTACGTTACCCCTTGGGGCACTGTTGAGTTTGTTCCTAGCCGTGAGAACCGTTCACGCGATGTTTACATCCTGCAGAACGATATGTTTGATGTTGCGGTATTGCGCCCAACTAAGAGCGTTGCATTGGCAAAAACTGGTGACTCTACTATGCGCCAAATTCTTACTGAGCTGACTCTTTGCTCTAAGAATGAAAAAGCAAGCGGTATCGTTGCCGATAACTCTACTAGCTAAACCGGTAGAGTTAGTTAAAATTAAGGGGGGCTACGGCCTCCCTTTTTTTGTTTGGAGATAATGATGGAAGATAAGTTTAAAGAAACGGTGCACTATGACTCAGATGGCCGCACGTTTACCGTACAGCGCCAATACGATGTGAACCCTACATTGGAGCAGGCTAAAATTATCAGAGACTCAGGAGCCGGTGTGACAGGCGAGAATCGATTGGTTGGCCGCATACCTATGTTCATGGTTGATCAGTGGATGAAAGAGGCAGGCGTGGCGCATAATGATAACGAAGCCAGAAAAGAGATAATACGCAAAAAAATGCTGTCTGGTGACTTTGATAAATTCAGAGTCTGGGGAGGCACGTTCTAGTGGACCTTAAATACTTTACGGTTGAGGAGTTTGCTTGTCAGGAGACTGGCGAGAATGAAATGCAGGAGGCCTTCCTGTTAAAGCTAGATCACCTGCGAGAGGTGTGCGGGTTCCCGTTTACAATTACTAGCGGATACAGGTCACCTAGTCACTCACTGGAGCGGAAGAAGCCAAATGGTGGTGGAACGCATACTCGCGGGATTGCCGCAGACATAGCCGTATCTGGTGGAGCTCAGCGCTATCAAATACAAAAGCACGCATATGCTCTAGGGTTTACTGGAATAGGTGTACATCGTAAATTTGTGCACGTTGATATACGGGATGACAAACCAGTGGCTTGGCCGTATTAGCGCTTGCGTGATCTCTTGGTTATCTTGGCGGCACGTTTAGGTTGTTTAGAAAACTGTTTGCCGGCCTTGAGGTCTTTGCGCTTTTTGCGGGTAGTGGCGGCATACTCAGACTTTGACATTGCCTTTCTGGCTTTTTTAGGTAGGTAGCGCTCTCCAGTAGCTTTCTTGCCCTGCGTACTGGGTTTACCTGATTTGGTGCCCCATTCTTCTTTGGTCCATTTTTTTAATGAACGCTGTGATTTTTTAAGAGCCATTAATCTCGATACCCCCCACCTGCGGCTTTATATTGCTTAGCTAACATCTGAGCTTTCCTAGCAGACCATTGGCCTGCCTTGCCGCCCTTACTTCCTGCTTTGATGTTACTGTAAAGGCGTTTGCGCATTGCGGGCTTGGTGTAGTTGCCGGCTTTGTTGACTGTGGATTTTTTGCGTGCAGGCATCTCAGTAACGCTTCTTTTTCCGCACTACTTTTTTGCCTTTTTTCTTGGCGGCTTTTTTAGCTTCTTCCATTCCCTTCTTGGTGTATGGGTAATGCTTTTTACCTACTCTTGGCATAATAGCCTCCAAAGTGCTTATTAATGTTTACAATGTACATTTAAACGTACATTAAAATGCATACTACCATTTTGTGCGGTCTGCCCAATATGCCGCAGACATTTTGCCCTTAGCAATATTCTTAGCGTGACGGGCCTTAAAGGATTTGCGTCTAGCGGCAGATGACTTTGATTCGCCCTTTTTCTTAGGCGAGCCGCTGACCCCTTGCTGTCCAAATCTAATCGTTTTGGTTTGGCCGCCTTCTTTGGCTACAACCACATGGCTCTTAGTTGGATGATTGGGGGTGCGCTTGGGCTTGTTGTACCCAGACACGCCTGCTCTCGATAATTTTCCGTCTGTCTTTTTCATGGTCCGATTATACCAAAAAAAGGCCCCTAGAAGGAGCCCTTTAAATCGTCTTTCGCTATTGCCGCCAAACCCGCCAACACCACTATCGTACAAAATACCACAACTACCTCCACTGATTGATTGAGGCGGCATTGTACAGAGGTAAGAGGGTAGTGGGTAATGATTTAAAAGCATATGCGGTATACAGCCCGTTGTGACCACAGGTGGGCTAAACCTGTCACTAACCAAACCTGAAGGGGAAAAAGATCTGGCGGTCGAGGGGGAAAATTAGTTACAGCGCATTGTGCCTAATGCATCAGTGCGGCAGGTGTTTCCAGTGTTAGATCGCCAAGTGCCAAGCGCGTCTTTGCGCCAAGTGGTACCGTCTGATCCTCGCACGGTCCCTAGAGCGTCTGTACGCCACGTTGTGCCGTTTGATGACCTAGTGTTACCCAACACATCAGTGCGATACGTTGTGCCTGTACGAGAGTCTCTGGTGGTCCCTAGAGCGTCTGTTCGATAGGTTCCGCTAATTCCTGCATCACAGCTATATCGAGTATTGCCCAGTGCGTCAGTGCGATAGGTGCAAGCCGCCTCTGACTTTGAGCTCATAACCAAGATGCCAATGATCAGCAAACAGGCCAGAATAAACTGGCCGTAGCTGACTGTTAGCGGTGTATACATAAAGTCTTTTATCGACTTTAAAGAGTCAGGTGTGTTGGCGTTTTGGATGGCTTTATCTGCCATTTTGTTTGCCTCCTTCACCTTCTTTTTGCGTTGCTTGCTAGTCATAGCTATCTCCCTAGAACGGTATATCGGATTCATCGAATCCATTGGTTGCAGGTGGAGTCACTGCCTGCTGAGCAGGTGCCTGACTCTCTTGAGGGCCTGACGAGTGGACCTTGATGTCGTTAATCACCAAGCAGGCCTTTCTATAGTTTTTCCCTTCATGCTCCCAAGTATCAAGCGAAAACTCGCCCTGCACTGTCACAGGTGCGCCCTTCTTGAGCAGGTTTGCAAGCGATGGTACTCGTTTCTCACCAAACACCTTGCAGGTTACCCAAGTGGTTTTCTCATTATCGCCCCAACCTGATTTGCACGCAACAGGTACAGACCCAATAACTTTGCCATTAGGCGTGTGACGCACTTCCATATCTGCCCCGCAGTTACCAGTAAAAATTAAAACATTCATATTTATTCTCCAGTTTCAGTAGTGTAGTTTTTCGCAAGTTGCCAGTAAGTCAGCAAGGCCTTAAACATTGCCAAGTGTCTCTGATGGCTATCACGGTCCCAAACGTGATGCTTAACGATAGTAGGGTCATCCCTATCAATGAAGATAGAGATTCTCTCAGGATTAATGTATCGCATACCTTCAGCATAGGCGCTTAACTGCATCCCATGCTCATCGTACACAAGCTTGCTGACCTCTTTATCAGCTAAATTATCTTTGGTCTTAAAGTCCACAAACACGCCACCCAGAGAGCCAAGGTCTATCTTGCCGCCATAACCTAAACGGCTACAAAAGCTAGTTTCTGCGCTCCAAACGGCTAGAGGGTGTAGCTCATCAAGTATCTCTCTGACCGCAGTGTAAGCAGGTGTGCTTGAACGCCCCTTAAAGCCGCTCTCAACCATTCCATGTATTTCCGTGCCCCTTTCTGCCGCCTCACGCCCAACGCGCTTAGATTCTCTTAGAACGGCCTTTAGGTGGCTTTTATCATCTGCATAGTCAGAGCGCCTGATAGTAAATGTTGCATCAATGGCCTGCAGTATTTTCCAGTGCGTTAAGGCCGGTTTGTCTGCAATGCCCAGAATGGATGTCACTGAAGGGACCAGATCAAGCTTTCTGGCCTCTCGCAGTGTCGTATTTTTGGTTTTGCCGCAACCGGTCTCATAGGTATATGCGGGGGCACCTGATCGCGTGTACCAGTGCCCAGACTCAGCTACATATTTCATTTTGGCACCGCCCATGATGGGATGTTGTTCACGGTAGTGCCGGCAGGCAAGTAGTACAAGTAGCGGCCTACTCCAAACAATACAGCGGCACGCTTCAGAGCGTCAGATATACCGCCCTTCTCACCTTCAATCTTGGTGTCACCTGCGCCATCGCACTTGGTGATCCACTCGCCATCTACGCGAATAGACAGCCGGCAGATAACACGGCCACCCAGATCCTCATAGTGGCACTGCCAGTTTTCCATGCCGACAACATCATCTAGACGCTTCATAACAGCACGGGCATCGATGTAGGCTAACTGCTTGCCGCCACCGCCTGCACGGAATTTAAGTACGCTCAGGGCGAAAGGAGCTTTAAGCTCCTCCCTGATTTGATCCCAGTTTTTCATAGTAGTCTCCCCAACTCAGATATGTGATTGTTGATTTGCTCAGACGCATACTGATTGCCATAGCCGTTGTAATAATCGTCAGACTGATTCTCTAACGCATCATAACCCTGCAGGCAGTCATACTCGCCCTTGGCATAGTCGTCAAACTCAACGTGTTCCTCAACCTCGTCTGCCTTGACCCACCAAGCCATCTGCCAACCGATAGCGCCCTTTGGGTTGCGCTCTGTTCTGCGCACCTTGGTAAGCGACTTAACTTGTATGCAAGTCTCGCCCTTATCGTTAGTGTTAAGCACATCCCAGATCAGCCACAAGTGGCCGTTGATTTTTACAGTTTTGCCTTCTTCTAATTTCATAGTGGTTCCCCTTGGTTAGTTTTGCCAATATACCACAGTAAACTGCAATTGCAACACATTTAGTAAAATTAATTTTTAAGTGCCACTGTTGCAATAGATCGCAACAAGTCGTATACTTGGCGAAAATTCACTAACTAGGAAAAAAGATGTTTGACATAAAACGAGCGATCAATATCGGGATGGCGCTGTACAACTTGAGTCATGGTGAGTTGTCAGAACGGTCTGGTATTACCGCAAGCGCATTAAGCAACTTAAAGGGGAAAGGCAATCCAACTCTGCAGACAATGCAAAAACTGTCAGAGACATTTGGCGTGCCTTTATCAGTATTTATAGGATGGGGGGAGTATGGACAATAAACCATTATTCGCAGTCATACCTGCGGCAGTATTCTACGACACAAACCTGAGCGCAAACGCTAGGCTGTTATTTGGCGAGCTATCTGGACTGACGAGCTCTCAAGGTTTTTGTTGGGCAAGCAACCAGTATTTTCAGAAGCGTCACAATGTAAGCAGGCGCTCAATCACTAAGTGGATTGGCGAGCTAGCAGATGCCGGCTACATCAACGTGCAGTGCTTTCTGGATGAGAACCAGATTCAGCGCAGACATATCTACATCACTGAAACTGGGTTGGGTATGGAAGATAAGTTCATGGGGGGTGGAAAAAATGTTCATGGGGGGGATGAAGAAATGTTCCATACCCCCGTGAAGAAAAGTGCCACATTAATAGAAAAGGGTAATAATAAATCTAATAATAAAACTATTAGAGGCGCACGCCCAACTGTTGATGAGGTTCAGGACTATTGTGATCAGAGAGGTAATGGCATAGATGGTCAGTATTTTTGTGATTACTATGGGGCAAGAGGGTGGAAAACGAAGGGAGGCACACCGGTACAAGATTGGCAGGCGTGCGTTAGGACTTGGGAGAAGGGTGACCAAAAGCGTAAACAGGCCAAAGGCAAGGATAGTATTAAGGCATCCTCGATCGAGGATAAAATCACTGATAGATCATGGGCGATGTAAAATGGTAAAAAATAATACAAACAATGAAATGCGTATGGTGGAGTTTAAGGGTGTACACCCTTACTTCATCGAGGGTGAGTGTTACGGTATTACTGAGTATGCTGAGTGGACTCGTAAGTTTAGTCAGCATGGTCCAGTAGCCAGAGCGTGCTTAAAGGGCAGGTTAGCCGGCAGGACATATTGCGAGCCGCACTGTCTGCTATCTAAAGAGGAGTACGTTGCGGAGAACCAGAAGCGCAGGGAAAAGGAGGGGCCAAAGGCAGAGGTGGCGAAACGATTCCTGCGGCTAGAAACTAAAGCCATGCGATTGGCAGATAAATTTTTGAGGGTATCACTATGAAAGATGTAATTGTTAGCACTGAGATGGATTTCATTAATGCGTTCAACACGCTCAGCAGTTTGTGGCGAGACAAGAAGTGGCTCAAGATTAACGTGAGCACTAGGCGCACTCGCAGTGGTCCACAGAATAATGCACTGCATTTATTTTTCCGGAATCTTGCGGAAGATCTAAACAATGCCGGCTACCCGTCACAGATTGGATTCGCAGGCAGGCCCAACACCATCGAGGTTGACTGGACTGAGCAGAGCGTTAAGGAGCTGTGGAAGGCGATACAAAATGCCATGTTTCCTGAGACTGCAGGCAAGACCAGTTACCTTGAGCGCGGGCAAATCAACATGGTGTACGATGTGCTGTATGCGCACCTGACCAAAATTACTGATGGCACGGTACGGACAGCATTCCCTAGTTGTGAGGGACCCATGCTTGCAAACACGGAGAGACGAGGTGGCTAAAAAAACATTGCGGGCTCAGTGCTTGGAGAAACTGCAGAAACTGTCCCGCATGAAGTCAGCAGATGACAATGGGTATTGCCAGTGCGTGAGTTGCGGGAAAAGTGTCCACTGGAAGGAGTGCGATGGTGGGCACTATATCCCCAAGGGTAGCTCTAGCTATTGGAGCCTAGAGGAGTGCAACGTCTGGCCGCAGTGCAAAGGGTGCAATGGGTTTGGTATGCGCTACGGTTCTGCAGAGTCAGAGTACACGCTCTGGATGATAGATTATTTTGGCAGAGACTTTGTTGATGAGATGCATCGAGATAAGCGCAAAGTCAAAAAAATGTATGCGGCTGACTATCGAGATTTACTGGATAATTTTAATGAGCAGATTAAATTCCATGAGGAGAGATTGAAATGAAAACTATCACAATTGGCGAGCTAATAGATTTAGCTGATCAGTATGGTTTTGATGATTTAAAGAAGCGCATCCACACGGTGTGCGATAGTGTCATGGTGGGTGGCGCAAACAGCACTGCCGCATTAGCAGAGATTGAGGAGGTTGCTGACATCATGCACGACAAAATATTGGAGGCGCAAATACCTCCAGATGAGGAGCAATTAACCTTGATGAATCCAACCTTTGATGTAGAATAACGGGTGTTGGAATAACCCAACAAATTAACCCAATCGTTTTTTATTTGTTTATTTCCCCTTTGGCCTCGCATTTGCGGGGTCTTTTTTTGCCCTGAAAAAGTAGCGGACAAAAACCGTGAAAATTTGTCCGGACAGCTAGCGGACAAAAAACATCAAAATTTGTCCGGAAGGTGTTTCCCTAGTTATTCTAAAAAGTTATAAGCATATGCAAAATGGTTATTAGACAGTAACTGTTACTAAGGTATAATGGGCACATCAAGACAAGAGATACACTAACTTAACCAAGGGGAAATATATGAAACAAGTCAAATTTGGAATTAGGTTTACTGTCAACGACTACGCGCTAGGCGAGTTAGGTATGTTCGTTGAGTGTGCTACCAATATTGAAGGGGAGCGTGACCTACAGGATCGCTACATCAAATTTCTCAGGGCTGTGAAAGACAAGCAAGTGAAGCCATCTACATTAGTTGACTCTGATGTCTTGGCTGTGTTTGCTGACGATCTTGAGAACCGCGCCAGTATTGACTACCTTGAAGGCCACTACGATGACGAGCCTGAGATTATGGCGGGGGGCAAAATGTTCTACGGGCGATACCTCAAGCTTAAAGAAGTCCACTGCGGCTTAATCAAATAAACTAACCGCCCCCGCAAGGGGGCATAACCAAGGGGAAGTAAAATGGAAAAAATATTTATGGGTTATAACCCGAAACTACCAGAGTACTGCAACATCGCTGACCGGCTTGCCGCGCAATGTTTGATCTCTGAGTTGTTGGCCGCAGAATGCACGGTGACCATCAATGACGGTGAGGATGATTGCCTTGAGAAGTCTTCAGACTACACTGAGATCCTGCAGGCTATGTCGAGCTCTGGTGAAGATGTTGTGGTGCCATTCGACAAAGACGGTAACAGCATGGGGTGGTTTTACCTGATCTACGATAACGGTTCAGAGCACAACCCGATGATCCTGATCAGCGACTACACCGCCAATAGTTTTTGCGAGTTGATCTGGAATAAGGTAGACGAGCAATTAAGTGTTTAACTCAACTGACGAGCTAGGGCGGTTCCCTAGCGAAACCTAGCGTTGACTTAACGATAACGGGTCATGCGGGAATCACGCCCAGAAGCTACAAGGGTGCCCCATGACCTCTAGGTCTTGAGAAACCAACTGAAAGGGGAAGTACAATGAAAGCAATAACTTTATGCAAGCATATCAACAAGGCGTTTCCTAAAGCGAATGCGGTCACCTACAACGAGTGGACCGGTGAGGAGAAGGTTGATAAGTACCGTATCTGGTTCCGTTGCGAGGGCGAGTGCGCCCCTGATGGAATGCCGCTACACGACTACTGGCAGGAATGGCACCCTGATGGGTTTCACCCTGACCTAAAGCGCTTGGTTGAGAAGCACGGGTTTTACCTTGAGAATCACGATGCCGGCACGATGATGGCCTGCAGTCTAGACTGGTAAAATTATTTTGTTAAAAGGGGTTGCACGGTAACCGTTACTCGATTACAATGTAACCTCATTAACGAGATATGTAAGGGGAATCAAGATGTTAGGTTCAGGTAGCTTACCAAATACAAGCCGCAAGGCAGTACGTCATGGTCATAAGGGTAACGTCAAAAAATATCAGGTTTTGAGCAGAGTAAAGTGCGCTGAAGAACGTGCAGAAATGAAAGAGTTTGGCATTACAGATGCCGATGAATGGACTGTGGCTCACGAAGGCAAGCTGACAGCAAGCAAGGCCGCTGACCTTAGACTGCGACTAGAGCGTATTGGTCACGATACCAAAACCATCAACCTTAACCTAATCAAGTAATCTAACCGGCCCCTGCGGGGGCCATCAATCAAGGGGAATAAAATGAAATTAACAATCAAAAAAGTCAACAAGGCCATCCAAGAGATCGAATCTGGATGGGAGCTAGTTAAAGGTAATGGCTATTTCTACTGGGTCCACCCTACTGATCTGAGCTACACCGATCTGGAGACTGTCGATGCATACCGTCTTAACTTCTTAACTTTAGACGAGTGGATAGAGGCCTTTAAAACTCGCAGGCCGTCTTTCGGCACTTGGGCGTGGTATGAACAGGAGGGGTTGGCGTAATGAAATACAATTTTGAAAATGTAATTGCACTGGCACCGGCTGATTGGGACAATGACCTGATGAGCCTGTCCGATGATCTAAAAGACTTGGCAGTGTATTCTTGGCTGAGAGCGCACCCATCATGGATTGAGGACTACATCCCAGAGGCGTGCTTTGAGTCAGGTGAGCTTTTTATCGAGGTGCTGTACCGCAATGCTAAGAGCTTCCGTGGACTGTTTGAGTCACTGCAGTTGATATACGCTGATAAAGAAAACATTAGTATGGAGGAGCATGAGGATGTCTTTTATCACTGTGCGGCTTTTGGTGACACTAAACGCCTGCATTTTAATGCTGTGGTTGGCAGTGATAGTGACAGTCTGTCTTTTGCAGATTGGTACCGTGACGCTATATACCTTAGCATTGAAGATACGCTCCGCGACAAGTTACTCAGTGCGCAAGGTTTGTGTGAAGCTTAATCAATTAATCACTAGGAGGATGTATGGAAAATCTAAGTCAAAGTGAGCGAGTAGCTCAATATCTAGGAGAGGGTGGTAAGCTAACCACCCTTAACGCTTGGCAGGAGCTTGGCATCAGCCGCTTGGCCGCAAGGGTTTATGACCTGAAGTGCATGGGTTATAAAATTAAATCAACTCAGGTGCCGGTGTACAATCGATTTGGCGAGAAATGCATGGTGGCTGAATATGAATTGGAGAACGACAATGGGTAAGGGTTCAGCTCCGCGCCCCATTCCTGACCGGACTGGGTTTGACACAAAGTATGATGCAATATTCCGTAAAGAGGTAAAGCCAAAGCCAAAGGCGCAGATCATGCGAGAGATGCGAGAAAGGCGCAAAGAGGAGGGTTTGGTGGAATTTCATGCGTGGATCAAGCCACAGCAAAAAAAGGCAATAGAGGCGATTCTGGAGGCCGATAGCTACTAATTGCTCAACCCGCCAAAGGGTGTATACTGGCGTTAGGAGGTTTTGGATTTATGTGGCAAGTATTCAAACTTTTTAATCGTCAGGTACGCCCAAGGCATATGGTGATTCCTGACACGCAGACAAAGCCGAACCAGAATTGGGACCACCTGAGATGGGCAGGCGAATATGCTGTAAAAATCAAACCTGATGTAATCGTACACATTGGGGACCATTGGGATTTTCCATCCCTATCTAGCCATGACGCTAAGGGCAGTAAATCTTTTGAAGGCCGCAGGTATGTCGAGGATGTACAAGCCGGCATAGAAGCAATGGAAGCGTTCTTAGGCCCAATCAGGGCAGAGCAGGCCAAACTTAAACACGACAAGAAAAAGCAGTGGAATCCCAGACTGGTGTTCACTATCGGCAACCATGAGTATCGAGTCGAAAGAGCTCTGGAGACTGACGCAAAACTGGATGGCCTAATATCCTACGATGACCTCAAGCTCAAAGAGATGGGGTGGGAGGTGCACGATTTTCTCAAGCCGGTTGTGATCGATGGTGTTTGCTATGCTCACTATCACTGCAGTGGCGTTATGGGCAGGCCGGTATCGAGCCCAGAGCTGATGCTTAAAAAACTGCATATGAGCACGGTAATGGGTCACGTTCAGGATAGGGCCATAGCGTTTAACAAGAGGGCCGATGGTAAGCGGCTGACCGGTATATTTGCCGGCATATTCTACACGCATGATGAGGACTACCTAAACTACCAGACCAACAATAGTTGGCGCGGCATCTGGGTGCTCAATGAGGTGCAGGATGGCGAGTTTGATGAGATGCCTATCAGCCTAGACTATCTGTACAGAACCTTTGGAGACAAAGAGGAGGAGTCGCGTGAACCCGTTGGATAAACAAGAGGGCGGCAATCACTACAAGATGGCTATACAGCCCATCGAGTATATTGCGGCAAATGAGTTAGATTACTTTCAGGCCAACATCGTTAAGTATGTTACTCGACACAAGGGTAAAAACGGTGCTGAGGATATCAAAAAGGCCATGCATTACTGCGAGCTGTTGCTGTACTACCAGTACCCAGAGGAGGCAGTAGACTGATGGCTAAGGTGATTACTCTCAACCGGAAGGGTAATGAGTCACCTAAGAGCATGACGCTCACAAAGCTATTCTGTAACGACTGCGGGTTCGAGCTAAAATACTGGCTGAGTGTTGAGGAGGATGTGGCCTACGGCATTTGCGATCAGTGCCATCTCAATATGCCAAGTGAGGTTGCTTGGAGTGAATCAATACACGACTCTCAATTAGAGTGATATAATCGGGCCATGATTCGCGTAACGATAGATGATGATATGCATGAGGCAGACGTAGAGTTGGTTAACGACTTTGCTCAGGCCCTTAATGACCGCGATCCCCTGCTACTAGATGAGGTGATCTACTTAGCGCATCAACGTCTAGAGAAATCATGTCGATGTTATCAAGATCCTTGTATATGTGAAGAACGATGAGCAGACCAACAATATTTAATGATGAACTAGCGAGCACCATCTGCAGGCGATTGGCTCTGGGCGAGAGTGCCCGTCAAATCTGCCGTGATGACTCAATGCCGGCACTCAGCACCTTAATGAAGTGGGTAACAGACGCAGACAAGATAGCGTTTTCGGAGCAGTACGCGAGAGCCCGTGATTGTCAGGCTGATTTCTATGCTGACGAGATTGTAGACATTGCAGATGAGCTTGCTGAGGATGCTGACTCTAATGCAATCCAACGTGCTAGGCTCCGTGTTGATTCCCGCAAGTGGAAGGTAGCGCGAATGTCTCCAAGAAAGTATGGCGACAAACAGCAGGTGGACCATGTGAGCAGTGATTTTTCAATGCAACCCACTACGGTGACGTTGATAGCTGAGCCCATGCCTGATGAAGAAGAAATGCACTAAAGCAGAGATACGACTGCCCCCCAAGATAGTCTCGATATTTGATGGTGAAGCTCGCTATCGAGGTGCCTATGGCGGGCGAGGGTCAGGCAAGACCAGATCGTTTGCCCTGATGACCGCAGTCAAAGGATATCAGTGGGGGATGAGTGGCGGCACCGGTCAGATACTCTGTGCCCGTGAGCACTTAAACTCTCTGGATGAGTCTAGTCTAGAAGAAATCAAATCAGCTATCCGTAGCGTTGACTGGCTCAGCTCTTATTACGAGATTGGCGAGAAGTTTGTCAGGTCCCGTGATGGCAGAATCAACTACGTGTTTTCTGGACTGCGCAGGAACCTCGACAGCATTAAGTCAAAGGCCCGCATTATCCTTGCATGGGTAGATGAGGCAGAGGGGGTGTCAGACAGCGCATGGCAGAAGCTAATCCCTACAGTGCGTGAGGAGGGCTCTGAGATATGGGTCACATGGAACCCTGAGACAAAGCGCTCAGCAACGCACAGACGCTTCAGAATCGATCCTCCGGCAGATAGCAAGATAGCCCAGATAAACTGGCAGGACAATCCGTATTTCCCGACAGTGCTCAACAACGAGCGTTTAGAGGACAAGGCCAAGCGCCCTGACCTTTATGATCACATCTGGAATGGCGATATGCTGATCCATGCAGACGGTGCTTATTACGCTGAAGAAATGCGCTCAGCAAACAACGAAGGCCGGCTTACTGCGGTGCCATACGAGCGCTCTGTTGGCGTTGTAACGGCTTGGGATTTGGGGGTAGGTGATAGCACTGCTATTTGGTTTGCGCAGATGGTAGGGCAAGAGGTGCGCCTGATAGACTACTATGAGTGCAGTGGCGTGGGCCTAGATCATTATGCCAAGGTGCTTGCAGACAAAGGGTATCATTACGAGAGCCATATCCTGCCGCACGACGTCAGGGTCCGTGAGATGGGCACAGGCAAGTCTAGGCTAGAGACTCTCGATACACTCGCAGTAAGGCCGGTTACCATCGCTCCACAGCTAGGCGTTGATGATGGCATACAGGCGGCTAGGACCATGATAGGCCGCTGTTGGTTTGACCTGCAGAAATGCGAGCGTGGCGTTGATGCGCTCAGGCAGTACCGCAGAGATTACGATGATAAGAACATGGTCTGGCGCGGCAAGCCATTGCATGATTGGACCTCGCACTGTGCAGACGCTTTTAGGTATCTGGCAGTGGGTTATAGGCCAACAAATGACTGGGGAGAACCTATCAGGCGTAACCTTCAGGGCATCGTTTAAACGTGGTATAATCGGCCCCATTCACGCACAACCTGAGTAGGCACGATGGCAAGAGATAGAATCGATGGCATTCTAAACA
>Ga0181394_1000205_pt1 | contig 25961 bp, 18 predicted proteins | sample 17SPOviralmetaG_FD_130123 | JGI IMG/M metagenome (GOLD analysis project Ga0181394, IMG submission 130123) | Marine viral communities from the oligotrophic San Pedro Time Series (SPOT) site, San Pedro Channel, CA, USA - 17 SPOT_SRF_2010-11-23 | ecosystem: Environmental > Aquatic > Marine > Strait...
CTCAAAGTTTTTAACTTTCTTATTAAAACTACCAATATTTGCATCATTAAATGTAGACTTAGCATCACCGGGTTTTGTGGCAAAAGAAGACAACCCAAATTGATTCGCTATACTTGTACCTAAACCAGTGGGAAAGTCAAAGTCTGCACTAGCATCTCTATCTCCTTCATTGTAAGGATTTTGCGCTCCAGCAGATAATAGGATAGCCTCAAATATATTACCAGCAACTTGACTAATATTTGCTTGTTTTAAAATTTTACCTTGTTCTGGAACACTTCTTGCTCCGAGATCTCCACCTATTGACTTGGTACTTCTTTGGACTACATCTCTAACACCTGTTATAATTTGTTCTTCCATTGCTTCAGCACGACTTGGCTCTAAAGAGCCAGTGTATAAACTAAAACCAGCGTCAACGCCCTGAGCTACTGAATCAATTTGTGAAAGTTCTTTCTGCAAAGCTGATAAAACTTTTGGATTACTTTTAGCAAGTGTTTTTGCTGCTTGAAAATTTGGATCTTGTATAACAGCGTTCCTAATAGGTGCGCCTTCAAGAGTTCCTCTTATAACTTGATCTCTACCTTGTGGTCTTAAAAAAGCTCCAGTATACTGTCCTTTTTCAGCTGCTAGCTCCGCTCTGGTTTCTTCTGACAGTGCGTCAATATTTCCTAGTACCTCAAAAGTACCCATGCCCTTGCCAGCACGTCTCACGCCAGTAGAAGCGGTAATTGATTTTGGTCTTGAAGCCTTAACTAGATCACCAACTGCATATCTATTTTCATTCATGGCGTTGAGAGTATCTGTGCCAAGTTTTCCTACACTGCTTTTCTTTATTACAAACTCTCCGGGCTGAAGCATAGCGGGAACAGTATCTCTATTACCAGTTCCCGGCACAGATCCACCACGAGCAAATTTCAGAACTTGGCCTCCCTTGCTGAAGTGAGCCGTTTTATCAGCACTACCATTAGACGAACTAGGAACCATACCACCCTTATTAAACCCAAACAGCTTACCAGCACCCGAGCCAAGAGAACCTAATATTTTCGCTCCTGCAAAAGCACCAAGAAGAGGTATGACAGGAGCTAAAGCATCAGCTAATTTAATGAGCGCACTAGCAAGTTGGAGTACAGTATCAGCCATCAGTTGGAAACTATTACTAGACGTTACACTCCTTACTAAACCCAAAAATTCTTCTTTAACTTTAGTTATTTGAATAGCTAATGCTACTTGTGCTTTGGCAGCATCAGAAGCTAAACTTCCAGAGCCTTCTTGCGCTACGTTAAGAGCAGATTGAGCCACAGCAAATTGTTGCAGCAAAGGTATAACTTTACCAATCTGCCTAAATCCACCCAACTGTTCTGCAATTTCAATAAACGTAATATCGCCCTGTTCTAACCCAGCAAGCGCTGAACTTAGTTGTCTTACCGCTTCAAATGGTCCTACAAACTTACCTTGTAAATCAACAAGTTCAACTCCAAACTGTCTAAGATATTCAATAGTTTCAGGACGTTGAATACGAGTAAATATTGTTCGTAAACCAGTAGCAATACTTTCAGCAGACTCTCGCGTAGTAGCTCTAACGCTAGTAAATAATGCAATGAGTTCGTTTAAGTCACCACCAGCTGCTTTGAACACACCACCCGTTCTACGAATGACAGCAATCAAGTCACCAGACTCAACAGCAAACTGACCAGCTACAGCGTTTAAAGAACCAAGCTGTGCTTCTAAAGCAGCAGCACCTTGACCAAACTGATTCAAAATTGCTACAGCACCTTCAGCAGTTTGAGTAATATTATCAAACGTAGGAGCCAGCTCTGTTCTGGCTAAAGTCGCTAAAGCAGTTTGAGTATCTCTTGCAGACAGACCTGTCTGAGCAAGTATTCTAGAAACACTTAATAATGAAGTAGAAGAAACACCTAAACCTTGAGACAAAGCACCAATCGTATTGGTCAAGCCTTGGAGTTGAGCTACCGTTTTACCAGTAACCTGAGACACCTTAACTAATTCTCTCTCAAAATCAATGGCTTCTCTAATAGCACCGCCTAAACCATTAGTGAAAAGACTAACAGCTCTGGTGGCTATAGCCAAGCCAGCAAATCTTTTGACAGAAGCATTTAAAGATTTACCCATCTGCTTAAAACCATTGCTAGCTTGATTAGCAGAATTGGATAAATTTTGAATCTGTTTGTTACTTTTAGCTGCATTTTTTACAGCGACATTTACCTGAACATTTTTAAGTTGTGATTGTATCTGGTTAACAACCTGAGCAACATTTTTAGGTGCTTGTAGTTGTAGTTGGGCTGTGAGTACGAATTTTGACATATTATCTTCCAGTTAGTTTCGTACTATCCAATTGCTTTCCACTATTCGGTTTTCTTTTTACGTGTTGTTTTTGGCTTTGGTGTATCAGTTAAATCATTTTCATATTCTGCTTGTAATATAATTTGGCCTTGTTCATTTAAAAGATTACCATCCCTATTAATTCTTTCCCCGTCATCATTAACTAGCCACCCCTTATCATTAACCTTAGTTCCATCTACATCTACCCTGTTACCAGACTTATCCACCAATGACAAATCTTCATCTACTAAATTGAACTTTTTAAGAAACTGATTTTCAGGAAGTTCTTCTTCGTAACTGCTATCTAGATTATACATCATCTGTCCTAAAGTAGCAGCCGCAGCAAAAGCTACTTCATCATCAGAATTTTCATCGTAATCTTCTATGTTTTTATACACTTTTTGACCGCTATGATCATATGTACAGTTTGCTACTAAAAAATTAAATTTAGCATTATCTGCCAATCCTTCAGCAGTATTGGATTCTAAAGCTATTTTCTCCGATATTAATTGTCTTAACTTGATACGTAATTGCCTAATTTCAATGGCTTTTCTCTTACCCTCAGAGACCTTTAGTTTTTTTCCATCAACACCTAAAGCGATCTGTCTTTCTAGAAGTCTGATATTATCTGTAATATCATTTTGCTCCTCTTCCTTGTGTTCATCCCAAATGCCATTTGCTTTCATAAAATCGTGCAAGGATATTTTGGTAAATAAACCTGATTTAACAGATTCCGTCCAAACTTTAGCGCCAATCTTTTGCGCCTTGTTTATTAAATGAGCATTAGGTCTTTTGACCACAATTTTTACTTCAGAACCATCTTCTTTTTCAACATTAACTTCTTTAGTTTTATTCATTATTGTCCTCCTGCTGGTCGTACTGGTAAAGTAATTGAATTTCGTGTTAAAACAATATCATACATATCTAATTCTGTATCAACATTTCTTATTTGATGATTTCCTTTGTCTAAGACTTCTGACCTAAACTTATCAAATAATTCTCTCATTTGTTGGCTATCCTCAGAATCGTCTTCCCATAAAAAACCAAAAATATTTTCTAATGATGATATAGCTCCTATCATAGTAGTTTGTACTTTTTTCTTCATAATTCTACGTAATCTCTCAGAAGATTTTCTTTGATAAACCTTACTATCTTGTAATCCCATGATATTTATCCCTTCTTAAGTCCTTGTTTAATATTTCGGATATGATGAGCCTGTCTGTCTGGAAGCTGTGAGTGTTCCAGTGGCCCTTTGCTAATAGCAATATCTCTAGCAGCTTTAATACTTTGAGCTTGAGGAGAGTTAACACTGTTAATATCTTTAGCTTGTTCTTCTGAATCAGCAACTACAAACACATTATCAGCATTTTTTATTTTCGCATTTTTTATACCATCTTCTACTTGTGCCTTCTTTCTTTCAGCAATTCTTTTTCTGTTTTGAGCAATAAACCAACCATCTAAACAATCATCATCATCTATAACTTCTTGAGGTGGAGCATCAATAGATTCATGAATACCTTCGTAGCTTTTAGACCACAAAATTAAATTTTTTTGATTTATAGTAAGTTCTTCATTACAAAAAAGATCCTGTTTAATTTCATTCCTTACAGACCAAAGTGATTTCCAAGGTTCGTTTCTGCACAGATCTCGAATGGTAGAATCGTCTAACATAGAAGAATTATAAGCACTGATAATAGCAGTAACATTATTTTCTAAATCAACTTGTTTAGTATCAGAGCATCTTTTTATCAAAAACATCAATCGTGCAGTTTCGGAGAAAGATTCTGCTGTATTGGAATAATTAGAATTTTTCTTAAAAAGAAGAGACTTATATGAATTTTGATTATTAGTTAAAGTCTTCTTTAAGCTTTTCAATTTCTTAGGAACATTGTAATTTTCATACATTAAAACTTTAGTATCTTCAATAAGAGTATTGACTCCTTTTAAAGCATCTTCATGCAAATTAGTCCACTGTCCTGATCTTAACATGTATTGTTCATTTTCTTCTACAGTCATAAGTCCGTCCGTCACAGATTCTTCAAAAGCCTGATTGTACACATCATAAGAAGATAAAATATCGCTTAATACAGCTGGTTTAATAACTAGATCAAGTTCTTTGACATATATATTACCTAGTCTAATCTTAGCAATAACAAACTCCCGTAAACGATAGTTCATAATAAATCTCGCCTACGGGAGTCGTGTTGTATCCTTGTAGTTCCTAATTCTAAAAAATGACGCGAATCAAGGGGAAGCTGTAGTTGAGGTGAACCCACAGGCAGAACCGCTGCCCTTCTGGGTAGTCCAATCGGTATTTGTACCTACAGCGTAATAATTTTGTCCAGTGTAACTTTCGGTTATGGTAGCATTACCACCACCAGCATCGCCACCTGAATAAGTCGTTCCGGTCCAATCCATTTCGCCAAAGGAGAAGGACCGATTACCTGCGTCGATTCTGGTTGTTGATGGTAGTCTATGTGACACTCCGCAACCGTTGTTGACCTTGGTTTCGTCTATATTCGCAGAGTAACCGTAAGGATTCCCACTGCGTTCTCTGGCTAGAAATTCTATCTCTAAACTAGTTTCTATTGGGTAAGTAGCTGTTCTGAAGTATGGAGTTTTTGAGCCAAGTTCCAAAAGTTCTTCTCTTTCCATGTTTACAGAAAAAGTGAGACTTCTCAGACCAGAAAGCTCAATTCCAGTTGCGGCAGTATAATCCTCTCTGGTCATTACATTACTTACATTCTGCTGTTTTGATGAGTCGCGGTTGCTGGAAGCGGCAGTATTAGGTATACGAGGGACCATGCCATGCAACGCGCTTCCCCCGGTGGGTATCACACCAGAGGTCCACAAGAGGTGACTACCAACAAGAGTAACAGTTTCAGTTGTTGGACCCTCCATGTTAAAATTAATTGTGTAGTTACTTAGATACAAGCCAGTACATTGCACAAATTTCTTTGGGATATTTTCCTCGTTATGATCACTAGAAACTTCCATATTAAGATTGAATCTTTTGTTACTTGCACTAGTTACGGTGCCACCACACATGTGCCACAATGTACCGCTACCATAAGTATTATCTTGATCGCTCGAATCGCTAAGGTAAACTCCTATTGCTCTTTCTACTGTAATTTCTACATTTGGAATACCTTCAATGTTAGAATAAACTTGGAGACGACCAAGTTCATAGAGTTTTTCATACTCTAAACTGGTACTAATACCAACAGACTGAATTAAACTAGAAAAAATACCGGGATATTTTCCATTGGCTGATACATCGTTTAGGCCTGCTGTTCCGACTGTTGTGCTACAGCGACATAGTGCAGCTCTTTGCACTGCGTAATACAGACGGGTTGAATTGGGAGCTGTCATAATCTCTATCTCCTATTAATAGGTTTATCTTGTTTTCGCGTGTGGTTAACTGGGTATACCTGTATGTTTATACACTAAAAAAGAAATTATTTTATAAATTCTGTAGTTATTCGTACTGTGCCTCCGTAGAGGTTAGAATTAATCATATCCATTCCTTGAACTCTAGGATTTACAAGCCTCATGGCACTTCTGCCATATTGATTAGATAGCTCAGGATAGCTCAAAGCGCCAGAATTAGGTACACCTTGATAATTTATTGGAAATGCTCCACTCTTAGCTATTTTATCAGAATTCAGCACCATTACTCGATTATCACCTTGTAAAGATACAATATCTACAAGTTGGTTTCTTGTCATATCATCCTCTGCCAAGCAATGAAAGATAACGTCTGTACTAACGAATTTTCTAGCTGCATTACCCAATTCCACAGGTAGAGTACTACGAGTTGGAACTACTTCTATAGCAATGGCTGGAAGCTGTAGTCTCATTTCTGCTGGTATTTCATAATCTCCTTTGTCGTTATCATGAAAAAAAGAAGACTTATCCATTGTTCTGTATTGTATTTCTCTGATATACGGAAGATTAGATGCATATAATATATTGATATATTTATAACTAAATTCAGCCTTTACATGAACATCGGGCCACCCCGTACTAGTAGTAGTCACGGGAGTGTCAAATATTATTCTACCATTAAAATAATCTACTTTGTGTTTGTAAACCCCAGTAGTGCTGGATGGGTAAAACTCAGTGGCAGGCAGGCCGCTGCTGCATATATATACTCCAGATATTCCCGGTATGGCTTTATTAGTACCCACTAAGGGGGGTGTCATTCCAGAAGGTGGAGTTACGCCGCTTTGCCAAATCCAGTTGGATCTAAAACCTTCCCAAGCTTCACCTGAGACATAATGCTGATTAGAGGATTCTTTTAGCTTGGAGTAATCATATCCTCTGGGAGAGATTTCCCCGAGAGAAGAGTTGAAGTAATTTCCCTTGCAAAGCAGTTCATAATCAAAAAATTCAATTAAACTATCTAATAGTTCATTATTAAGGTTAGAAGAAAACACGTTGTCAAAGCCGAATAAAACCATTATTTTAAAACATCCATAAGTATTTGAGAAAGTATATTTTCTTGACGAGAACCAATTAAAGCTCTAGATACAAAATTATTATCTACCGTTCCTGAATACTGAGGTGGAACTCTAAAAGCACCACCACTAGTCATATAACCCAAACCAGAACGACCCCTACCAGAAACTCCTTCAAACTGATACCCTGCTACTATAATTTCATCGCCCCTTTGTAAAAGCCATTGTAACCAATGTAAATCTCCTTTACTATACACCACATGCCCCTCTGAAAGACTTAAGAGATTGGCAAAATTGCTTGGTTGGAAATATATATATACCCCTCCATCTTTTAAATTTTTATTAAATTTTTGTATTTTAACATAAATAGAATTTGAAAAAGATTGTGATATCGCACCAATAGCAGATACCGCATCAGAAGCTGTTAAACCAAAAGCTCCAGCTAATTCTCCTCCAGATAATGAAGCTATTTCAGGTTGTGACAATAAACTTTGGACCGCAAAAGCCTTGGCCTTACTTTGAATTGAGGATTGATGTGTTTTAATTTTTTTATTAATTAATTCTGCTGTAACTTTATTGACTTTGTTTTCTATAGACTGAATACTATCTAATATTTTTAAACTATTCATGCGCGTTTCCAAAAACAAGCGGCATACCTTTTTTGTTTTAAACCCATAGGAATTGGATCTCCAACCCTTACAAACCTGTATTCTCTATAATCAGTTATACCTTTATGAACAATCATTTGTTTAGCAGCCATTAATTTTGGAACATCAGCGAACATGGATATAGTTTGTATCGAACCGTCTGGTATAGATATATCAGAACCAGTTTTAATAAATTGTTTAAAATCCCAATAAACTTTTAATTTTATATCAGTAAGTACTTCAACCTCTTTTATAGTTTTAGTTCCTCTGTTTCTGTCTCTATTATTTCTCCTGTGATCATTAATAGTATTTACATCAGGTATATTATCATCTGGATTATAAGGTGTAATAATTTCTTTTTTCTCTATAGAAACTAATTGACATGTAACACCAAACATATCAAATGTAGAGTCTATTACATCGAAGTATGTGTCGAATACACTTTGTGGTATGTTTATAGCCATAATTAAGTCTTGTGTACGGATATGTTAAATGTTACTGGTGTAGAACTAAAATCATCTTTAGCATACATATTAAGCTTCACTGTATCAGAGGCAGAAACGTAACCATGACCGATCAAAACTTTACTACTAAACGAATTAGCTCCTCCAGAAACACCAGAAGGAGATGCGTTTACCGTATAATTGTCAGTAGTGCTAACTCCTGTGACATTAAATGTGTACTCAGTTAAATCGCCAGCAGTCATGCTGATAGTAGCTGTCTGTGTAGACGATATAGGAAACAATACTCCAGAAGCATTGTCTAAATAAGTATCTATTCTGCCAGAACTAGCTACTTCAAAAGTGTTAAAGTCAGTAGCATAAGTTCCAATATGAGTAGTTAGATTATTCTGAACACCACTAATACTATTGTCTAAAGTTCCAGATGCTGCTAAAACGTCTGCATCAATTTCTGCTGTCAGATTTCCAGAAGTAGTGTCTACATAAGAAGTAGTGCCATATATACTAGAAAGATCAGGAATATCTCCACTGTGCAAAATTCTAAAAGTTGGATAATCTTCAGAGCAAGGAGGACTACCGCAGTTCTGCGCTGGGCCAGCAAATACTGTTGCAGCATTTTGAGGCTTTAGTTTTAAAATTTCATTAACTACACCACTAGTTTCTAACACTAGATTAGATCCAGTATCTGAATTAGTTTGATTCGGAAGGAAATGTACAAACTGACGACCACCGGCATAGTTTGAAGAGCTTCTATACCACAAACCAACGTCTGTACTATTAGAACCAGTAGTATTATCTAAAAAATAAACTCCTGTGTCTCCAACGTAATAACCAGAAGCTCTAACTCTAGAAGAATAATCTGACGATGCTCCACCTAAGTCAAGCCCGTATGATGGGTCGGTCTGATTCACGCCAATGCCACCAGCCTCTTTGAATGTTAAATTAGAAAAATAATTTAAGATATTTTCTGAGTCCCAAACAGCGATTCCGTGACGCGCAGGGACGTTGAGGCTAGAATTTATACCAGATCCCATAATTACTGCATGAGTTGCGGGATAAGTATTGTAGACTTCTTTCGTACCAGCTGCAAAATTAACTTTACTATTATCTGAATTGCTGCTAGATATTGGGTTTCTAGATATAGAATCTACAACAAACGAATCTATACTGCTACTGTCTTTGTCTTTAAATAATCCTGAACCAATCTCATAATTCGTACCATCTGTAATAGCATAAAAAACCACATCATCATGGGAATAATGTCTTCTAAAAGTACTAAAACCATTAGCTGCACCATTTGCTAACTCTATATAAGTGCCATTGCCAGTGATGTATGATAATTGTTTTACACGATCATTAAGTGTAGTTGCATTTTGAGCCACGGGATAACTCCTTTAGTATTAAGAGGCTTGATAGCCAACGGTTACGCTATCTGAATAAGTTACGCCAGAAGGTACTCCAAAAACAATCAGATCATTCACTTTTCCATCAACATATTGATTACTCTCGTCTAGAATATTAAAGGAAACATAATCAGTATCTCTAACAACACATGCTACAGTATTTTCATCAAAAGCTTCAGCATTGGAGTTACTAGATCTACCATTACTTTTACCTATAGCACAAATGCCAGAATGACCAAGGGTATCACCAAAAGTATTTGGTTTGAAATAAACTCTAAATTTACCAGCCTGTGGAACGCCACCCTCTGTAACACGTTTGACAGCGCTAACATTATAAGAACTAAGAACAGTAAGAGTATTAGCTTCGCCAACTCCAGAAACACCATTAAATGTAACCCAAGCAGCAGCATTGGATTTTGCAGTTGACATTACACTATTGTCTATATCAAACTTTATATGGGTTTCATCACCAACATGCATTAATTCTTGATTAGTATCAACGTACTCAAATTTAATACCATGACCCGATGTTGTATTGCCTTCGCCAGAAGATGCAATCCAATTGGTGTCTGTGCCAAGGTCTCCAGCTAGAGGTCGCACGCCATCTACTCTAAGGTATTGCGTGTGGTGATCATTAGAGGTTCCAGTTAAATCATTAAGCTCTCCATGCTTGATTCCAGTAGGACCAAGGTATGGTCTAGTCTGTAAAGCTGTTCCGTCTGGGTTTCCATTGTTTTCAAAAACAATGCCTGACTGTACAATTAAAGTACCACCGTCAGAATCATCACTTTTTCTTCTGAGTCTAACATCATTAACAAACTCTTTACCGGCTACATCCCAATCTCCACTGGCTACCACATATGGAATCGAGAAAGCAACATCGCGCATAGTTTCTCTAACGTCTTTAGCGCTAATTTGACCAGCATTATTATCTGGTATTCTAGTGTTAATATTATTTACTAGCTCTGTAACCGTTTTACTTGAAGCTGCCATTTTGGTCTCCTTTAATTTCTAAAATATCCACCACGAAGGTCTGGATCTGAGTATGTTCGTCGTACAAAGTCGCTGCCGGGACTGTACGGTCCCAAAACTGCATGTCCTGCAATGCTCTTGCCAGCCGAATAATCAAGAACAGCTGAGTCATATTTAGCACACAAGTCTTTATGTAATATTACTAAAACGGATGATACGCCTCTCAAATCAACAGCCGAAGGACCATCTTTGATTGCGATTGAGTTACCAGCCTCTAACCTGATTTCTCCTCCTATAATAACACATGCAGTTTTTAAACAAGTCAGCGTTACAAAATCACTTTCCTCTGTAGCAGAATCTGTAGGATCTGGAGACAGAGTAGAAGCGCCCAAATTAATAGTATATTCATTGCTAAAATCAATATCATTATTGACAAACGTAGCTGCTACCAATATGCTAGTCTGTATTCTAGCATCTGTAAACTTATAATTAGAATCATCAACATCACTAATTAGATAACGCACAATGGTCGTCATATCGGTTTGCCAAGACATAATTCACCTGTAGTACTGGAATGGACACCCTTGTAATAAATTATACACTATTTCCCTTGTGCTTTGTTCTGGATATAGCCAAATGAAGCATTTTTTTAGCGGCATACCGGAAAAAAGGTAATTTGCGTTTTAGAGCCTCTTCTTTTAACCAATCTAATATAATATTTTGATTATTCTCGCACCAATCTAGACCGTTATCGTTCATCATCTTAGCTCTCTTTAAGCAAGAACAATTTGGGCTAGCCTGTATCTTGAATATAGATAATAACGACTTTAACTCTGTCCCTACTCCTTCTCCCAGATCCTCGACGGGTGTTGGGACAAATTCTCGTTTCTTAGACGGATAAGCGGGATGATTGACATCTATTACCCATATGTCACCTTCTCTTTGTTCTATAACACATGGCATCACTTCCTCAATAGAATAGCCACGTTGTTCACATCTGGAAATCAAATTATTTTTATGTGTAATATATCTATCCATTTAATAATTCCTAAAGTACAATAGATCTGCAATAGTGGATACATTGTTATTAGTAACTTTACATCTGACTATATAATATTTAATATCATCATCAATTAGTGTATTGTTCTCATCTTTTGCGCTGTCTACATATAGCCAAGGACTTTGAGTAGATCGTGAGACAATTAAGTCCCAGTTAATATCATCAACTATTTGCCCACAATTAGCCTCAACGTCGAAAAGCTTCCATTCATAGACAGTTGGACCAGAAGCATTAGTGACAGTTGTATCTACTTCCAATTTAATTGTTTCATAGATAGAATTAATATCAGTATATAAATCCAAAGTCTTTTTAATGTCAGATCCACTAGAAGTGCTAACCATTCTTGGTAAACATCTATCGAACATAATATCAGAATCAAAACCATTACCAGCGCCAATATTGTTAAATACTATAGAAGTGACCAAAGGAGCAGCGGTAGTTGTGGGGAAAACAGTTGTTGTGGTAGTACTCGTCGTAGATGTAGTGGGTATGTTAACATTGACACTATTACTGATTCCAACAGAAGGATGTACGTAAGAAATTCTATAAGTTGCATTACCTAGTCGCTTGTCAGTAAAGGTGACTGTCTCGTTAGACTTAGCAGTTTGTACAGTTGTTAGTTTTGTAATAGGACTAGTACTAGTCAATTCCCACCAGAATTTTATATCAGAGTCATACGAACTCGACATTGTAGCAGACAATATAGCTTCAGAAGCACCAAGTTTTACCTGTAACTGATCTACGAAAGTAACTTCTTCAGGAGTTTTAGTTGTTGTAGTAATATAATTAATTTCTTCTCCTGTGTAGAACATATCCATAGGTATACATATCCCAGAACCTTTTTTGCCGTACTGCGCATCACCACTGCCGTCAATTCTCATCAATTTAGGCAAAGAATCACAACAGGGCTTATTATTGTATTGACACAGACTCTTTACTACTATTATAATAGCATTGTTTTTAAGATTAGTAGTTCCAGTAAGATTTACAACAAAAGATGGCTTGTCTAGCAAAGAAGACCTTTTAATCTTTTGCCTTGTGCCGAAAGCGCCAAACTGTTTGTGACCTAAAGTTTTATTGCCAACCTCGTCTTTAACTGTAATAGAAATAACATTTTCTAATGACATTCTGTAAAACGTATCAGTATCTATATATAAAGCCAGCTGATCAGGAGTTATATCATCAGTTATATTATTAGTTGAAGTAACAAATTCTTGCTCGCTTTTTAGATAAACATAATCAGAATGTATTAATCCATAATCTTTAGATAGCTCGCCTTCTTTAAGTAAAATTCTTAATCCGTACAAACTTATGTCTGAACCATCTCTTGGGTAATTTGGTTCTAAATTCTCCCAATCAGAAGAATTATCAAACTGATTTGCACCTCTACGGAAAAAGTGACCACCTCTAGGAAACTTAATCTCTCCACATGGACACTCTTGTAAATTATTAGTTTCTACTACAATGTCTAAAGGACTGTCTGTAGTCGTAGTTGTACTAGTGGTAGTGGGTAAACCCGGACTAGTCCAGACAAACGAAGTCGTTACAGACTCAATATCATTAAAAGTTTTTATAAGAAAAGTATATTCAGAAGCTTTAGCAGCAAACCTAGACACTGGCACACTATAAGAGTAGTTGTGAGACGAACCATTAAATAAAGTCGAATCTTTAGTATCTCCAATCACTGTAGTACGAACACTTCCCTCAGTCAAAAACCAAGAAATTTCAGTTTTAGTATCTTTAGTAAAATTTAAAGGAGTAAATACAATAAGAAGATTATCAGAAACTACCGTTTGACTTGCGGAAAGAGAAGGTGGACCCAACGTAGTTGTGGTTACAGAAAGGTCTGGAGAAGCAGTAGTAGTTGGAGCCGGAGTGGTAGCAGCTGCTGTTGTACTGGTACTAGTAGTGGTAGGGGCAACCGTGGTTGTGGTGCTAGTAATAGTGGTAGTTGTGGTAGTGCTGGGGGCAGCCGTAGTTGTGGTGCTAGTACTAGTAGTAGTCGTGGTCGTGGTCGGGGCAGCCGTAGTTGTGGTGCTAGTACTAGTAGTAGTTGTGGTAGCTGTAGTTACATTTAAATTAATCTGCCCATTCATCGAAGAATGATTACCGCACTGATAATACAAAGTGGAAGGAGTTGAATCAGATACAGTTAGAACTACGCTACCTCCACTAGCAGTACCATTACCACTAACGCCAGTACTATAGGCTCCACTACTACCTGAGCCAAGACTAGTCTTAATGTAAAACGGATGACCCGGAGCGCTCATGTTAAAAGTTAAAGTATCGCCAGATGAAACATTTACAGATAAGTTGGGATTATTTCCAGACGCACTTCCGCTAAACGAATAGTATAAACTACCGTAATAAGAATAAGAAGATACGTTGTAAGTATAATTAGCCATGTTTTACCTAGGGTAGTGGGTTCTGTGAAGAACCGCAGGATATTTCATCTATAACAACAGCATGTATTGTTTCTTGGCAGTTACCATTTTGATCTTTTGGCTGACAGGGATTAAGGAGTGTACTCGTTGAAGCAGGACAAGACGAAGCATACATTTGTGCTAAAGTAGCAGTAGATGCTGCGCTTTTAGCTGCTCTAATAATGGTTAATACTTCTGATTCAGTTTTATTACAACAAGTTTCGTATCTAACCACCTGAGAAACAGGCAGAGCTGGAGTACAGTTCCCCTCTGCGTCTTCTGAACAAACCAATGTTTGCTCACATATAATTTGTATAAGATTATTACACGGCGCACCAGTAGTGGAAGTCGTTGAAGTTGTAGTAGCAACAGGGGCATATGGCTCGCCTAGTTTCATATTGATGGTGCCACCGCCTTCTGGCATTTGATAATCTACGTAAATAGTTGCGTATGATGAGTTGCCCGGATCAGGTGATTTACTTTCTCCGTGACCAGAGTGTGCGCTAGAAGGTGAAGCACTAACAAATATCATATCTGGTTTATTAAAATCTCTCCACTCATAACCTGAATCAGCCCACACGCCAATATTAACCCTGCCGGTGTCTCCGGGTTGGTCGGATATAGTTCTAGTGTAAGTCTGACCAAACGAAGTTCCATTGCTAGCACCTATATTAGTTCTAGAACAATTATTTACAACATTGATGACAAGATTTTCAGGAGCTGGAGTAGTTGTGCTTGTAGTCCCTACCAATTCGCCTGAGCATAATATATTAGCTTGACCACCATTGACAGGCATACTGTCTAAAAATACAGTCACTGTTCTACTCTTTACAGGTTCACTAAATGAATTAAAAGAAGTGCGAATCTCACTATGATTATCAGTTATACTTAGATCTTTAATGCCACTACCAATATTAGGATCAACAGATATAACAAAAGTTTGATTAGGATTTACAGAGCTTTGTGTGGCCTTATTGTTAAAAGTAATAACATTCTTATTTAAACTAGTTCCTGACACAAAATTATCATCTTTATCTTTTGAAATGAGGACATTAAATTGAAATATAGGAGCAGGAGTAGTCGTTGTTGATCCAAAGTAAGCACTAAGATACAGACGATCATCATATTTAGATGTGTGTGTATTCTTCCTGAAATATAATACAATATAAGAATCTCCTCTAATTCTATTTCCATCATCATCCAGAGCATTAGGATCTTCTACATTGAACGAAAAACTACGATCAGCCGTATCCTGCTGGTCTCCCCATGCTGTTTTTTTGACTTGTACATTAGCGGCATTGCTCCACAGGCTTCGTAAGTCATTATTATGCTGTAGAGCTTTTTGTGACACTGTGGTAGCTGTCGGATCAGTACCCTCTGGGACATCTGTAACTAAATAAAGAACACCAATGTCTCCTGTATGCTCTTGAACTTGACCATTCCAGCTAGCATACGTCGGATTTTCTGTGCTAGACCTAAAGCGACCAGTAATAGTGCCACCGCAATTTACTTGCAACCACATTGCATTGCAGTCACCATGTTTGCCACCAAGAACGGCTAATACAGGATCATCGCTCGCACCTCTACCAGTTATAACATAATCATCAAAGTTTTGAATTACACCAGTGGGAGCATTTGAACCCCAAGCTATTTGGTGAGACTGAGGGCTAGGATAACCCCTCCAAGAAAATACAGGACCAGATAAGTCTTTAGGCTGAGTAATACATGCAGAACAATCTCTAATAACAACCTCAATAGGTTCTACTCTATTAGGAAATCTTTTAGTTCTAAAATAATCTTCTGCAACTAAATCTATATAGTAATCATCTTCTTTAACTGGTTTTTTAGTTAGATAAATATGTTCTCCATCAAAAGAAAATTTATCTTTGTCAATACCATCAAGATACCAATTTTGTGGACCGCAGTAATCTATCATATTAACATTAAAGACTTTCATCTTTATGTCTGCTTCTTCAGGAGCTTCTGTAGTTGTTGTTGTGGTAGTAGTGGTAGTTATTTGCAATGTCGCAGGAACATCTGTAATCCAAAAGTTTTCAGCTCCTTCTCTTAGGTCTGCAAGCTGAGAAAGATGCGATTCAAAATCTACATCTGATATAGCAGAAGGATTAGTCAGAGAAAATCTTTCAGGTAAAACATATGACATGCTATCGTCATCTTTTACTTTAATGTATAGCATTTCATCTACAGTAGTAATAACAACATTTTTATTAGGATCTAAAACAAAAGGAGATACAGTATGTAGACCTAAGCTGTCATCAGTAGATAATGAAAAAGACTTACGTGTATTCATGGATTGCAAGAGATGGAACCACTCACAAACTAGTAAGCCTTGACTGTATGTTTTTATTTCGTCCAATATTGTGTTCTGAGCATTGTCTGGCATTTTTTGGCCGAGATTAGCATTATATGTAGGCAATATAATACGCAAAGCGGCAGATCTACTCCAAGACTGCCAGCTTCTCGTATGCTCTAATGGTTCATACCAAGGATTAGTTAGAACAACGAAGAGTCCTATTTCTTCTAGCACTTCTGTTATTTTAGCATTAAAGCTTTCATTTCCAGTATCATGAAGTAAAACACTACTGGTATACCTTCTGTCTGCGCACCAGTTAACAGTGTTTTGAAATAACCTAATAAACAGATCTTGATTCTGACCAGAGTTGGTAAAGTCTGACAAAGTAATTGCTTTAGTAAAAGCTGCAACTCTGCCGCGCTTATTTCCGTTACTGGAACCACCCCAAGTCCATTCATATCCAGCGACACCTATAGCTCTGCTCATCCTACACCTACTATGCTTTCTCTAGTACCAAAATCTATTAAATAATAAAATGTTGAATTATTTAAAAACTGCGAAGTAAATGTTCCGTATGTCCTATAATTATACGTAGAAATGATATCAGTGTGCAAGATATTATTATCACCCATCAAGAGTTCTGAAAATGTTAATCTAGTAAATCCACTAATTGATTCGTTACCTTTACCGCACTTATCTGGACTCTCAATAGAACAAATATAATCTGAAACAACTTCAAGACGAACAAAGTAGCCGAAATCTTGTTCTGAATATATAGGGTACGATGAAGTAAAAACAAGAGCGTTAGAAGCTATTTCAGGATAAGATAACTTATAGTATATATTATTGTGACTGCTCGCTCCATCGTTGTACGTTAATACTAATTTGTAATTATCAGGTAATGTTTCGTCTATGTCGTTTCCGTCTTCACGATTTCGACTAATGTCAAAATGCAAACCGTTGTACCAAGGAGATCCTATAAGTTCAGAGTTAGATTCGTCGATAGAAGTTCCTGTAATTTCTTTAGGAAAAGGATTCCTAGATATCATAATTTGAAAGGGGAATTTCATTCTGTCGTTAAATGAGGTTTGAGAACAAACGCCATCACTTTCTGAAATAGTAGCAGAGGAATACATATTTGTGCATAGTGGTCCTAAAGTAGTAGTGGTACTTGTAGTAGTGGTAGTCGTGGCATCTACAGCGCCTCCATTAAAAAACACAGTCAGTCTAGTCTCTGGTTGATCAGGCATGGTAAATATTATAGGATAATTTACTGTTGTATTATCTGAAGATATTTCAGGTGTACTAAAATCTTTAGAAACATAAGATGACCCCTCAGACGCAAAGCTAATTAAAGGAGCAGAATAAAAGACTTTATCCGACTCTGCTTTTAAGCTAACAGAAGTGTTTCTAGTCTCGTTTTGTGGACCAGCAAGTATTTCAATATCTTTTTCACAATAACCACTGCCTACATTAAAATCTTGATATTCTATTCTGAATTGATTAAACTCTGGAGGTATTGTTGTTGTCGTTGTAGTAGGAGAAACGCAACTAGAATCATATACAAGATTATCTTGTCCACCCATGTATCCATGATAATAACACTCATAAGATATAGTATTAAAGTTTCCTTTTACTTCAAGGCTAACTGTGCCAGAATAGTAGTCTCTATTTTGACCATCCAACGCTTTTTTTCTTTTGACATCAGAAGTTCCTGTATAAAATATATTACTGTCAGATGAATGAAATGCAATCGGATGATTTGTTGGAACATTGTTGAATACATAAACACCAGTTGAGGCTTTAAATATATAATCTTTACTAGAATTATCATCAAAGACATAATTACCATTTGATATAGTTACATTAATAATTCCATTTCCACTAGGTAGACAAACTTCTGGCTTTGCAGTTGTAGTAGTTGTTGTTGTAGTAGTGGTCGGTGGTGGAGTAGTAACTGGTTTATAACTGATAACACAATACCCTTTACCACCAGAGCCTCCATATCCTGCTCCACCTCCACCCAACCCATCAACTCCATTTTTTGAGAAAGTGCTACCACCGCCTCCTAGTCCACCATTAACAGATACAGAAGTAAAAGCATCGCCCGCTCCACCTCCTCCGTAATAAGTATAAGTAGTGCCTTCATCTAGAGTAACAGCTACGCCATCGCCACCAGCGCCAGCGTTTTGTGACATTCCAGCATTTTGTCCTTTTTCTCCAGCACCACCGCCACCACCTCCTCCCACATTGCCAATTGCAGCTCCACCATTATTACCACGTATTCCTAAGCCTCCTAGTTTGTCGCTTCTGCCTCCAGCGCCACCACCACTAGCTCCTCTTTGTGCGTCATCTAAGAAAGCAGAACCACCAGCTCCACCTCCTAATGCTTTTAAATCTATATTGCTCAGGGTAGAATTTAGACCATTGTAGCCAACATCTCCTCCAGAGCCTAAAACTATGTTGTAAGAGCCTCTAGGCAATTGATAGGAAGAGTTAGACACTTCTCCACCACCGCCTCCTCCAGCGCCATCGTAAGGGCCACCACCGCCACCACCGCCAACTAATAATACATTAATTTTAGCTAGGAAGTTAATTTGGTCAGAATCATAAGGAAAGATGGTAAATGTTCCATCGTTATCAAATGTATGAATAATTAAATTATTATTTACAATAGTTTTAGTTCCACCAACAGCGTCAAAATACATAGGTGGAGGAGTAGTTTCAATAGCTGGACATATTGCTCCACTATCGGGTATTTTAACTTTGTTTAATAGAAAATCATATGGATCTGGATTAGGAGCTACTGTAGTAGTAGTGGTGGTAGGAGCAGTAGGAGCAGCAGTGGTAAAGGTAGCATAAGGACGGTCTTGCGCACCCGGTCTTACACGCCTATTTCTCTGGTCTGGCCTAAAGCAGCCTGTCGGTTCACAGTCATGAGCCATTTAGAAGTCCTCATTAAGTTTGTCCGGTAACAGAAATTGGCCTGTATTCATCGCCAATCTTCATGGCTATAACATAGTCTCCAGTGTAAACGGCTATATTAGGATCTCGTAAAGTTACTAATACTTCGCTGGAAGGATTAGCTGAAGACGGAGCATCTATTAGCTTACCTTTAGGATCAGAACTTTTATCTACTATTTTTCGTTTAATATAAAAATTTAATTTATCATTTGAGTTTGATCCTACAGTAATAGGATCACTAGGCCAATCTCCTCCTCTATTATTATCACCCGGATTAATGACCGTAGTAATAACACCTTCAATCACAAGAGCATCTATTCTAGTATCTATACCATCCATTCTGGCAGTCTGACCAGTTATACTATTAGCATTTGTAGCTATATTTGATTCAGCTGTATCAAGCTCTGATATAAAATTAGCGTTAGGGATCTTAGTACCATTAGGGAATAGTATCTCTCCACGAACTTTAAGATCTGCATTTACCTTGACGGTTTGATTTGTTGTAGTAGCATAACTTTCTGTAACACTAGGTGCCGAATTAGTAGAATCTATTTTTACAACATTAGTTAATACTTCATTACTTCCACTATCGTATGTTTTCTTATTTACATCAAAACTATTTCCTGTAAAGTTAATGTCCTCTACTTTATAATGCGTACTGTTTTGTTGTATATTTGACGTAGAAGTATTAGCTTGATTGTTAGCAAAAACAACGAGAGCATTGTTTGCGCCAAAAAATTTATCAATACCATCCGTCTTAGCTCTAACTGTCGGTGTACCATAACCCATGACTATAGTGTTAGAGTAGGATGTAGTAATACCTGTACCCATAACAATGTTATTACTGTCGTCAGCAGCAGACGTTAGATTAGAACCAATAAAGATATTGCTATCTCCACTGCTGATGCCTTTGCCAGCTCTATAGCCAATTGCAACATTATCTGTAGAATTAGCTGAAACATCTGTCAAGGCTTCGTAACCATACATAGTATTGCGTTCTGTAGTGCTTACTAGGTTTGATCTAGATGAAGGAGTTCGTATGCCAACAAAAGTATTCCCTTGACCATCTAAACCTACAGCTCTATCAGTTGTTCCACCAGCAGAAGAAGCTGTAAGATCAACATTAAATAGATTACCACTACCATCAACAAACGAGAGCAATGTAGACTGACTGTCTGAATCTATATATCTAGTAAACAGTTGACCGTATCCAGAAGCCGCAACCGGAATGCCACTAGCCTGAAACATAGATATAGAAGCTTCTGTGTCGTCAACACTCCCAATAGAGAGCATAGCATCAGATCCCATAGATCTATTGAATATTCCTAAGTTACCAGAATTATCTACAGTCATAGAGTGATAAGTAATACCATCATTATATCTATCAAAGTTGACAGTGCCACTACTCTTAACGTAATGAATACCTATGCCATGTTTGAGACAATTTTCTTTTCCTAATATTTCTAATCCAGCTTTATTAGTAGTCGTATCATTTTCCGCTGTCGTTCTAATAATTGCATTGCCAGTGCTTCTAATATTAAGAATAGTATCTGGAAGCATAGCCTCAGAGTTGTCAAAGTTACTAATTCCGACATAACCCTCTGTTCCATCTTGCATAAGAGTAAAACATCTCTTTGCGAATGTTGTTTGGTTATAAGAGGATACAATAAATCTGTGAGGAACCTGACCTTCTTGCTCATTAAAGAAAGCAGGTTGAGGTAAAGATGAATCAGAAATGTATCCCATTTGGAAACCGTTGATCTTTTCAGACCCATTATCAGTTTCATAGTTGTCGGTGTCAGTGAGGAATCTTTGGAATATATTAACACCAGATTGAGGCGTAGATACAGATATTGAAAAAGTATCAGTCAGTCCAGAATGACCAATAAAATTATACTCACCATCTCCAGACCTAGTTAAACCCAAGTTGCTTTCTGGTGTAAAGCTAGTCACACCGCTCTGTATAAATATACCAACTCCATCATTATATGTTACTAGATTCAGCTGATCTTTACTAAGCACACGCTCTGTTTGAACATGTTTTCCTTTGTCAACCGATAAACTTATATTACTATTCCAAGAAGATCTACTGAATACACTGTCTTCTTGTAAGTTAGAGAGATTACTGTTTTGAGAATTAAATACTAAATCGTAAGTTCTTTGATAGTCAACGCCTCTAGATTTTATTTTTAGACCAGCATCATTTAAGTCTTCATCTAATAAATGACCTTTAGGTGTGTGTGTTTCTTCTATAGATGCATCATAATATTCAGTTAAAGAATTAGGACCGCCACCGTCAAGTGTTGTCAAGTCTACTGTAGAGGCTAAGAATAATGTTTTGTTTTTAAAATGAGTTTGTTCGTATGCTTCAAACTTATTAAATCTACCAACCCCATCAACGTATACGTTGTAAAAATGTCCTGCGAGCCATCTTTTTTGCTTATCGCCAACTTCTTGAGAAATATCATTCTGTGGCCTAAGATGGCTTGATATATCTAATGTACCGCCAAAAGTTGCGTCTGAGTTAACAGTTAATGTACCGCCTGTTGTTACATCTCCTGTAATGTTAGCATCTTCTGTTAAAATCAAATTCTTATCTATAGTTACATCACCATCGACTACAAGATGGTTGCTAAATCGAAATCCAGTAGAAGGTATATAACGAAGCCTTTGATTATTAAAATATAAATTATCATGAATATATGCATCTTTAAATCCATGATCGCTAGTACCTAGATCGTAACTGTCATCTGTTGCTGGAGCAATACCGCCTTCTACTTGCAGAGCTGATGTTGTATTTACAAAATCTCTAATACCTATACCAAGACGAACAGTTCCAGCAGGGTTCATGTCTCCATGTAGAAATGGAATCAATCCCGCGCCTGTCTCATTACCACATATATAATCAGAATCTACATTATGTGGGCCTACGTAAAACTTATACGTATCATCTTTGCCAATGTAATATCCAGCAGCGTGACCAATAGCAATATTAAAATTACCATCTTTATTTTTTTCTAAGGCAAATGCTCCAATGCCAACGTTGGCATAACCAGCTATGTTGTTACCAATAGAGTGATAACCTATAGCTACATTATCTTCTCCATACATATTACATGAGAGAGCATAAGAGCCAACGCCAACATTTCGTGCAGCATCAATCTGTGACTTTAAAGCACTGTAACCAATAGCTACATCGTCAGCAGTACCAAAAGAAGATAACCCACGTTTAATATGAGTTTCAGAACCTAACCTAGTAGTTCTAGTAGAAGTTGTTTCTAAATTTTTAGAACGTAAATTCTCTAGCACTGTTAGTTCGCTAACAGAGTCTATAATATTAATTAAATTTTTTCTAATATCAAGTGGTGATATTGATCCTGTAGTATTATCAGGTAAATCTAATTGTATAGTTGATACTAAATCGGTTTTTGATAATTTCATAACCTACTTTACGCTAATCTCTAAAGAGGAGGGGATGAACTGAACTATGTCGCCTCTGCCAACTGTTTTAGCTGTGTCTAATGCAGAATAAAATAGAATATTTCCCTGTCCCACCGTAGCGCTATCCATAATAGCAACTGACTTAATGCTACCCCAACCACCTTGACCAGCTTGTGGAAATGAAATAGTTGTTTGATTTTGAATAAATCCGTTACCATCATAGTTTTTATAAATTATTTCTTCAGCATCAGGGTTAGCAGCTTGCCTTTTCTTTACATCGTTAGCCGGGGCGTAGAAGTTTACACCCGGAAAATCTGTAGTGAAAGTCAATGGACCTTCCGCAGTGCCAGTTACAGATCCTTCATTAAGATATAGAGGATACCAGTAACCAGAATCTACAACGTCTGTAGATAAAACATAATAAGCAGACGAACTATCAACGCCAACGTCAGACCATTTAGAATTACCCACAGCAGACGGACTACCTAAGCTAACTCTATCATATAAAGTACTAATTGATACCCCTGCATCGTTTGTATTGCTAGTGGCTACTTCAGTCATTGTAGCACCTGTATCGTTATCTTTTGGCACTTCTGTTAATAATGCAATAGATATATTACTAGGTTTACCATAAGGTATATTTTGATCACCAAAAGTAGGATTGTTTGGTATAGAGGTATGCCCCAAAAAAGAGGTAGAGCCTCTGAAAATAAAATTCAATAATTGAGACTCAAGATAGTCAGAAATAGCAGCCATATTTTTTCTCCTAGAAAACTCCAATGAGCGAGACAACCTACAAATATATACACAAAAAGCCACCCCCAAGTTAATGAGGGTGGCTAAATTGCGGTTCTTAGATATACACCTTAGAATGAGCCAAGGATCACTCTACGGTTATCAAGAACACCAAAGCCAAGCTCTGCAAAGCCATAGTATCCAGCTCTTTGCTGACGATGAAGAGTAGGATCTTCAAAGACAGAAAGCTGTTCTTTAACTGGCATTACGAAGCTATCATTGGTGGACTGATCAAGACCTACGACTAGCTCAGTGTCGCTGGTCTGGACGCTGCCAGAAAGCTCGCTGGTAAAGAAAGTCTGATATTCCTGACCTTCACCCAGTTCATCAAGATCGTGCAAATTCACACCGAAGATGCGAGTGATAGGTGCGCCACCTTCAGAAGCTGTGTAAATTTCACGACGAGTGACTTCATCAACTTGATCAAGCCCCCAATTGCGAACATCCTCAAGAGCTTCAGGGGAAACATAAAGATCTGTCAATCTTCCACGACCAACTGAAGCGCTATTGCCACCAGAGTTACGGCGCATGACCGTCTGCATAAGAGAAACAAGTCTCTTACTGAAAAGGCCAGCCGTAGCATCGCCATCAAAGACGAGGATATTACGGTCAACACCAGCTGCGAGGAGCGTATGCCATCCGTCATCATTCATCTTCTTAACGAAGCCAGCTTCCATGACTTGCATGGCACGACCCACAATGTCCCAACGAGCTTCACGAGCGTATCGGAGGAGGTAATCAACCGATGATGCAACGCTATACGTTGGAATCATTACGTAGTCACCTTCAACCGAGCGCTCTGGTATTCTACCATGACCGGGATTTGTATAAGCGACATGTTCGCCTTCAAGTCCGGGGCTGATAAGATCAAGAGGGAATTCGGTTGTTGAACCGGCTTCTACATTGATAGTTTCAAAAATAGTACCAAGGATGTTACCGACAAGTACACCCTTTCGCAGTGGTAGCTCAAGAGCTTTTGCGAATTCTCGCTGTGCAGCTTGTGCTACGTTGATATCGGAATCCCCTGATTTTCTCAAGAGACCGATGAATTCATCACTAGGTCTTTCATTAGTAGGCATATTATATTTCTCCTTTATTGTATTAATATTTAATCAGGGAAGGTTTACTTCGACTTTAGCGTAGCCGTCAGCATCCTTAGCTGATAAGAATCGGCCTACTACCTTGCCATTACTGCCAGCAACACTGCTTAGATAGCCAACTTCAGAGCCACTTGCAGCATCTGAAAGATAAGCGACATCACCAACAGCTGGAGTAATACCAGTTTCGATAGCATTAGTTACAACGTAACCCTTACGGAGTACAGTGACCTTGCCACCCTTTTGCACTTCATTCTTGTGCTGATTAAGATGAGTTCTTGTTAAATCCTTGTCAACAACATCGTTGAGAAGAATACCAACTGGTACGCTGTTAGCATCAGCGGCTTCAGCTGTAACAACAGCAACACCTTGATCCATAGCAGCGCCAGTGCCAGTGCCATCTTGATATACTACAACGAGACCGCGAGTAAGCGCCGTGTTGCAGAAAAAACTGATGTCAGTCTGGAGTTCATATCTGTCTGATTTTAGAGCCATAATTAATTTCTCCTATAATTATTTGCTAAGTACGTTGTTTTCAAGCCACTCTGCGACACTCGCTCTGGTAGCTTCTAGTTCGTCGGATTCTTCAGAAGCGTCTACAAGAGTTGCTTCAGTTGTTTCTACTTCTTCAAGAGCTTCTTCAGCAGCTACTTCAGCTTCAGCTTCTTCAACTTCAGCTTCTTCGGCTTCTTCAGATGCATACTTCTTTCCAGTAGGAACAGTAGCTTCTTCTTTTTCTTCTTTAACGGTTGCTTTCTTCTGCTTCATGTTCTCAACATCTTTTACAGCTGCGAGGATAGCTTCAAAAGCGGTATCGTCAAAATCTTCATAAGAAGCGACAGCTTCGTCAGCTGCTTCAGCGTCATATCCAATTTCGATGAGAGAAGCCTTACGAGCTTCTGTCTTCTTTTCTTTTTGCATTTTGCGAAGTTCTTCCATCTTATCCTTCATTTCTTCCTTGTCTTTAGCAAGGGTTTCTTGAAGTTCTGTGATAGAAACTTCTTTTTCAGCAACGCTAGCTTCAAGAGCTTTAATTGCTTCATCTTTCTCTGCTACAACTTCTTCAAGTTTTGCAACAGCTTCTCCAGCTTCTTTTTCCGAAGCGCTTGAAATCTGATCGCGTAAAGTTGCGTTTTCTTCTTTAGCAGATGCTAGCTCACTTTTCACATCGGCAAGCTGCTTCTCTAAAAGATTAATATCTGACATATCATTATCTCCTTCAGGGAAATTAGTTAAAATAGTTGAATTAGAACTTAGAGAGAAAGCCCTGCTAGCATCTAAGATAACACTTCTTGGATTTGCTGGTTTAGATACAAGACCCTTACCAGAAAAAGAAATGTCCCTCAAACATCTACCAACTTGATAGCCTTCGTATTCTCCATTACCACCATAAGCTCTTAGGTGTTTAGTTAAAAAAGCGGAACTTTCATTCCTCTCTAATAACTTAGAGTTACCATTATCATCTAACAGTGCATAATCAAAACCAGCGAACAAGCATTCCATAGAAACGAACCATTTGCCTTCTTCGATTTCAGCAATGATCTGAGTCATTCTATCCCGGTTCTCGGGTTTTGTCCAACTGTTATA
>Ga0181394_1000208_pt1 | contig 25882 bp, 32 predicted proteins | sample 17SPOviralmetaG_FD_130123 | JGI IMG/M metagenome (GOLD analysis project Ga0181394, IMG submission 130123) | Marine viral communities from the oligotrophic San Pedro Time Series (SPOT) site, San Pedro Channel, CA, USA - 17 SPOT_SRF_2010-11-23 | ecosystem: Environmental > Aquatic > Marine > Strait...
GCTGAAATGAATGATAAATATGCTAAAAAATAATAAAACTCTTGTTCTCTCTATTTTTCATTTTATATTCGTTATTATATATAAAATAAAAAATATAGGTAGTATATATAACATGGAAAAGTCCTATAGTGATTTTAAGAAACCTAAATCTAAATTTATGCTCTCAAAAGAGGCACATGAGGAAGAAGTCATGAAGAAATTCAAAGAAGAACTCGCAATAAGAGAGAAAGAAGAACAAGACAGACAAGATGCAATAAAGGCAAAAGAGAAAATCATTCAAGATAAACTGGATGCTGAAAGACAAGTTTATAAAGATAACATTAAGAAAACATATTCTCCAGAAAAAATGATGGAAGAAGTAAAGGACATGGTCGATTGTCTTGCGAAATATGATAAGAAAATGATAAAACACATTATTGAAACATTCTATAAAGAGGAGACAGATAAACTAATTGATACTTTTCAAATTGTTTTTGAAGATTATCCTAATGATGACCCTATGAAAAATTCTATATCTTCTCTCTTACAAATATCTATGGGACAAAAAATAGGAGATGCATCCCATCCAGAATTATCAACGTCTCCAGAATAATTTTTATATATCTAATATATATAAATGAGTCTTAATAAACTTACTGCTTTTGATAGAGGACAACCAGTTAATATGTTATTGTCTGCTAATAAAATTCAATTAAATGACCAAACTACTTATCCATTATATTCTACTCTACAAGTCGGGGCAGATAGAGTTATTTATGGTACGAGTGGTTCTTCTTCCACTCAAAATCTTTATGATACTACAAATACTCAAACCCTTAACCTTACTACTTCTGGAACATTTCAACCTCTTTTAAGACAAATAAATGGATTTAGAGGAACAAATGAATTTAAACCCAGTAATTTAAAAAATGGGGATAGAATTTCATTTAAATGCGCTGGAATTTATACAACTACAGTATCTCCCTCTCCCAGTACGAGCGGTCAAGGGGGAGATTTTAAAATTATATTTTCTTTAGGGGATGAGAGTATAGTCTATAATAACGCATTTTCAGTTATAACAGATAATAAAGGGATGGTATTTTCACACGCACAGGCAAACACAAGACGCATGTTCGAGATAGATATTGATTTTTATTGTAAAACCGCTAACGGCGGGGCAAATAATAATTTTACGATTATTACAAAATGTAAGACAAGTAGTTTTTTCGGCACTAATCAAGGCACAACATCACTAAGTATTCCATATGAATTATCTTCTTACCAGCAAGACGATATTACCATCTCTTTTTCTAATTCTACCACACTCCGTTTTGAACCTCAAATGTGTTCTTCGGTTTCCTCTACGAGCAATCCCGATTTTGTAGTTTTTGTGGAAAAATCAACCATAAGGCAGCACTCTGGTAGTGGATTGTAAATAATACTGTTATTATATAAAAAATTGATTGACATTTTTGAAATCTTGTAAAAGGCATTTAACATCAATTATTTAAAAAATTGATTGATATTTTTGAAATCTTACAAGAGGAATTATCAAAAAATTGATTGATATTTTGAAACCATACAAGAGACACTTGACATCAATTATTTAAAAAATTGATTGACATTTTTGAAATCTTGTAAAAGGCAATTATCAACTATGGAAGCGTTTAAAAATACCGAATTATATAGTTTTATCTATAGTCAAATTGAAGAAAAATGGGATGACTATGAAAAAGACGGCAATATGGAAGAAGTAATGGAGGAGTTCGAATATTATTATGGAAATCATGAGAATAGCATATATGAATATGATTATTATGAGTATGACGCTTTTGATATATTAAAAGCACAAGGATTTATAATGGAAATGTGTGAAGAATATGGTTTAGATATGGAAATGAAAGACATTATAAATTTAAGGGGATTACAAAAACATTTACTTTATTGGATTATGAATGATTTTGTAAGAATGCATCAATCCACACAAGTAAATGATTGGATTATGGAAGATTTTAATAAATCTGGATAAAAAAATAAAAAAATAAAAATAAAAAGAGAGAAACAAAAAAAATGTAAATAATGTAAATAATTGTATATATATTTTTTTGATTATATATATACTGTTATTATATACTGCTATTATGTAAAAAATTGATTGATATATTTGAAATCTTATAAGAGGCATTTGACATCAATTATTTAAAAAATTGATTCATATTTTTGAAATCTTACAAGAGGCATTATCAAAAAAATTGATTGATATATTTGAAATCTTATAAGAGACACTTGACATCAATTATTTAAAAAATTGATTCATATTTTTGAAATCTTACAAGAGCAATTATCATGTGGAAGAGCAAGAAAACCGAAATGAAAAGAGCGTCAATCAATACAAAGAACTCAAGGGAGCAACAAAATGAATATATAAAATTCAATAATGCCTTACAAGCATTAATAACGAAATGCGAAATAGAAATTGAAGATTTTATGGACAATTACGACGGCACAGAAGAAGAACGAAAAGAATATTTGGAAGATATTGATTTTTATAAACTCTTGAAAGATTTAAAAAATACATCGGTTTATGAGAATATTCAATATAAATGTAAGAGAAAATTACAAGGAGAAAGAAAGAAAATAATATATGAAAAAGATTTTGAACCGGTAGTTAAAAATGGTAAATCTAAAAAGAGTAAGTACGTAATGTGCCGATGCAATTCTCCAGTTTTGCGACATAATTGGAAACGACATGTAAGAACTCCCCTCCATTTGAAAAAACTCGAAAATCTCGCAATCGGTAAAGAATGTATCGAAATTGATGATAATATATTGAGTATGGAAGAAACTCGAAAACTTATCGAAAAATCCTCATATTGTAAAGATAGTGTTGAAATCCATAATGACGACGGCAGTATGGATATAAATGAACCTTTACAAAAGAGAGAAACAAAAAAAGAAAAAAAAGAAAAAAAAGAAAAAAAAGAAAAGAAAAAAACAAAAAAGAAAAGAAAACTTATACTCTCAAAAGAGTTTAATGATTTTAGAGACGAAACAAAAAAGATATTAGAAAAAAGAAAAAAGAGTGCCGTTATGATACAAAAACATATAAGAGGACGCATTACTCGAAATAGAGTAGAAAAAATGAAAAAAGAAAAAAAAGAAACCCTATATGAAAATAAGGTTATATTGATGCAATCTTGCATCCGTAGATATATATCTATACAAAGAGTTACAAAAATGAAAAAAATAAATAAAATCAAAAATAAACAACAAGTAAAAATAAAATGTGAATGCGGTAGCACATATACCGCAAGAATGAAGGCAAGACACTTTAAAACTAAAAAACATTGTACTTTTATAGAAAATAAAAAATAAAAAGAGAGAAACAAAAAAAATGTAAATAATGTAAATAATTGTATATATATATTTTTTTGATTATATATATACTGTTATTCATAAGATATACTATTTATAAATGACTGTTCTACTCTTTCCTCCTCCTCTTTTAAGAGTTGTTGTTGTTTAAGATTTTCCTCATATTCTTTTTGGAATTCCTCCTTCTTTTTCTTCTCATAATACTTTTTACTGTTTTCTTTTAATTTTTCTTTGTTTTTCTCATAATAAGTTCTATTATGTTTCTTTATCTTGTCTTTATTTTCCTCTCTGTATTTCCTCATGTGTGTTTTTATTTTATCTTTATTTTTATTATTATACTCTGTACAATATTTTCTTTGTTTCTCTCTATTTTTTTCATAATATTGTTTTCGATATTCCTTTAATGCATCCATGTTATATATGATATATATATATCTCTAAATTATTTATGTTAATATATTTTATATATTAATCTATATTATTTAGATTAATACACAGAATAATGGGAAATCTGTTAATATTTTAGGAAAATTTAGAATTTTTTTTAAAAAAATGATAAATGAACTCCCTTTTATGGAGGACTGATTGATAATCTCCAGTATGACTTATAAAAGTTTTATGACTGATTATGGTATGGAAGGCAGATTGATACATAAGAATTATGGAGGTAGGGAATGAAGGGAAGTCTTTTTCTCACATCTGTATATACTCCATATTTTCTATTTATGTTAATATATATATATTAATCTTACTATTATTTTTAAAGTTTATCCATAATATATAAAACAACCTCCCTGTGTTCCATGTATTCACAGTAATTATTATTAATCATCTTCCTTCCATACCATAATCAGTCATAAATAAAAAAATCCTATTACCGGAGGTCTTTTTTTTCAACCTCCGGAGACCTCCGGACCTCCCTATTTTCCTATCAATCTTTCAATTCTTACTTTTTCTTTATCTGTTAAACTATTACAAAACTCATATATGGATTCATCAACAAATCGATATGTTTCTAATGTGTTATTAAGATATTTACATGTTTTATCGTAAATATCGTTATATAACTCGCATAATTTATCCTTGTGATGGTCTTGTGGAGTTCGAACACGTTTATACTGCTGAATTAATTTACTGACTTCTTTTCTAAAATCCATTAATATTTCCTTACATTCTGTCTTTTCATTTACTACTCTTTTTTTGGTTCTTTTAAGAGGGGTAGGAGGAGGCAGTTCTTCTTCTTCTTCTTCCATTTCTTCGAATGGGGATGGTTCTACAATTTTTACTTCTTTTTTTGGTTCTTTTTTTGGGGTTTTTTCTTTTTTTTTGTTTCTCTCTTTTTTTGGTTTTGGGATTGGTTTTATATCTTGTTTTTCTTCTATGGGTTCTTCTACTTCTTCAATAATATCCTCCACATTATCAAAAGGGTCTTCTAAATCTTGTTCTTCTTCTTCCTTTTCTGTAAGTGAATTTTCTTCAATATCCTTAGTTTCTTCTGCTACTATTTCATTTATAGGTTCTTCTTTTACTTGCCTTTTAATATTTCTTTTATTTTTATTTGCTCTTTTAAGAGGGGGTTGTGGGACAATTTCTTGTTTTATTTTCTTTGAACTGACCTTTTCCCCTTTTAAACTTTTTAACAGCGTAGTGAGGTCATAAATAGTCATTCTTGTAAGAGAATCCTTTGCTATAGGGGTCAGTTCCATAATATCTTCGATTATTCGGTTCTTACTCATTATATATAAGGTTAAGATAAAAAAATCTGGATTTATGAAAAAACGGATTTTGGCGATTTTAATTCGGCGACTTTTTTAAAATGGGATTTTGGGTCATTTTTTCCTTTATAAATGAAAATAAAAAATGAGGACAAAAATAAGGGTTTTTGATAAAATATTGCTATATTATAAAGAAAAATGGATGATATTATCAGTTTAGTAAAGGAATTTGAGGATATAGAAAATGATATTTATGACTACATTTTAGGATTTATGATAAAGGTTGAAAAAATCAAGAAATTAAAGGGAAATGAGAAAAAAAGATGGGTTCAAGGAAAAGTAAAGGGAATACTGGGAGAAGAGAGTTATGAAAGATATTCTCCCTTTATATCTGTCTCTATTGATTTTATAATATCATTAAGTAAAAATAAGAAGGCATTTTTGAAATCCTTTAATCATAATAGTTTTTTATGTTGTTAATCAAAATTTTTTTATATTTATATAGTATATACAATTATGGAACTCTTAAGAGTACAAGAACCTCGAACCGATGTACGACGCTCTGTCGATAAAAATCATGCTGTTTTGTTGGGTAGTGAGCGAGTAACTTACACGAATAATGTTGCGGATTCATGGAATACGAATATGATTAATGCATCATGGAGTATTACCCCTCCCTCTAATAAGACTATTATTGATAGAAACATAAGAGTTAAGGCATATGTTCAAGTAGTTACTGATAGTCCAGTTCAACTTGGTACGAACGATGCCCCACGCCAGTTGCCTCTAAACTCTCTTATTGATGTGACTACTTTACAGATTAACGGAGAAAGCATCAGCGATAATACTGGGTCATCCCTCCATCCACTTTTGTGTTATGGAAACGATGCATACACACGCTCTTATCAATTTGGAACTTCTCCCGCTATGCCTGACGCTTATCAAGAATATAGCGATTGGAACACTTTTGGAAACAACCGCTCTCCTTTGAGTGATTGGGGAGAAGTCAGCAGCGAACAATCCCGAGGCGGTTTTTTTATTGAGACCGTAAATAGCACTACTTTTAGAATTGTAGTGACGGAACCCATCTTTTTGTCTCCACTTTGGCAGAAGGGCAGTCAAGAGGAAGGTATGGTAAATGTTAATTCTCTCCGTTTATCCTTACGATTTAAGGCGGGACTTGATCGCTTTTTATCTCATGCCTCTACTGGAAACACAATTACTTCAGTAACTACTACTTTTTATCAAGCGCCTGAACTTTTGATTAATTATTTAACTCCATCTTTAGTTCAACCCATTCCTGAACTTCAAGTTTTACCTTATTCAAAACTTCAACACTATATCCGTGATGTCCCCGCTCTTGCTGGAGGGGCAACAACTACTATTACAAGCGATACAATCCGTTTGTCTGTTATTCCACGAGTTATTTATTTATATGTCCCTCATGCGGAATCAACTAAAACATTTGCCGTTAGTGATTCATTTTTGGAAATTACAAGCGTTAATATGACATGGGGAAATCAATCTGGTCTTTTTGCTTCTGCATCTTCTCAACAACTATACACTATGTCTGTGGAAAATGGATTGAACCTTGATTTTACATCTGTAAAGAAGTTTAGGGGTTCTGTTATTGCTATTGTTATGGGTAAGGATGTTGGACTTGCCCCGAATGAAGCGCCTGGAGTTAATGGTAGTTATAATATTCAAGTGACCCTCGGTCTTAAAAATCTTGGTAGTAACTCTTTTACTGGAACCTTCTTTATGTCTGTATTGAATGACGGAACCTTTAGTATCGGCGATAATTCGGCACGTGCGTCGATTGGAAACTTGACTGGCGATATGGTTTTGATGGCACGTGATTCTCCTATGGGAGATTATCATGAAATTTACGGAGGTAGTTTCTGGAGTTCTCTTAAACATATTGTTAATAAAGTTGCGCATGGAGTTGAAACTGCCGCAGTTCCAGTAGCGACCGCCTTCGGCAACCCTGCTGCTGGTCAAGCGGTTCAATCTATTGCTTCTGGCGTAAGGCAATTGTCTGGAGGAAGATTAGTTAGAGGATAAGATACAAAATAGTGTAAATAATTAACTCTTTATAGAAGAATTTTAAAAACGATTTTACACAAAAAGATATTATACGATAAAACATCATTATTATAATAACAGTAGATTATAATAATTATGGCGAGTTTAACTCTTAATGGACGAGTATGGAAAAAGGATGATGACTATGAAACGAGTAAATATATATGGGAAATGTTAATTCCATATATAGACAAGGATAAAACGATTTATGACCCATTCTATTGTAGCGGATTAACAAAGACCTATTTTAATGAATTGGGATATAATAATATCATCCATAATGACGAAGACTTTTATACCTCTTATAAGAAGTATGATTTTGACATTATTGTGAGCAATCCTCCATTTTCGAATAAGAAAAAAGTATGTGAAACTCTAAAGCATATCAATAAACCTTTTATTATGATAATGCCTGTTAGTACGATTACTAAAAAATTTTGGAGAGAAATATTTAAGGATAATGATATTAGTATTTTAATACCGAATGGAAGGATGCAATTTTCAAGAAAAGGAGAACAGTTAAAGCGTTGTTGGTTTGATTGTTGTTTTTATACATATAAATTAGGATTAGATAAACAATTAATTTTTTTATAAAAGTTTGTTTCTCTCTTTTTTTATATTATATTACTATACATGAAAAATTATTTGTTAGAACCTACTACCGATAGATATTGTTTATTCCCTATTAAAGACATCGAAATATGGGATTTTTATAAAAAATCGGTATCCTCTTTTTGGACGACGGAAGAGATAAATTTTTCTGGAGATTTGAAAGACTATAACAATATGAGTGAAGGAGAACGATATTTTATTAAAATGATATTAGCATTTTTTGCGAGTAGTGATGGAGTGGTTAATGAAAATCTTGTATTACGATTTAGCAACGAAATTCAATTACCCGAAGCGAGAGCAGTATATAGTATTCAAAATTTTATGGAAACTATACATAGCGAAACATACTCTTTATTGATTGATTCATATATAAAAGATAAAGACGAAAAAATGAAATGTTTTAACGCTATTCAAGAATATCCATGCATCAAAAAAAAATGTGAATGGGGAATGAAATGGATAAGCGATAAAGAGAGTTCTTTTGAGAAAAGATTAATAGCGTTTGCGTGTATAGAAGGGATTTTCTTTAGTGGAGCATTTTGCGCTATATATTGGTTAAAAAAACGTGGATTAATGAAAGGGTTATGTTTTAGTAACGAGTTAATAAGCAGAGACGAAGGATTACATACGGAATTTGCCGTTTTATTATATACAAAATATTGTGAGAGATTAGAAGAAAAAGAAATATATACACTCTTTAAAGAGTGTGTGGATATTGAAAAAGAATTTATTATTGATGCACTACCATGTAGGTTAATAGGTATGAATTCGAACCTCATGACACAATATATAGAATATGTAGCAGATAGATTATTAATACAACTCGGTTATGATAAATTATATAACGCACAAAATCCGTTTTCATTTATGGAGGCAATATCAATAGAAAGTAAAACGAACTTCTTTGAAAAAAGGGTTGCGGAATATAGTTTAGCGGACGGCGGGTCGAGAGAAACGGCATTCAATTTTGCTGGAAATTTTTAACATTTTTTTATTTCTCTCTATTTTTCTTTTGAAGACACATAAATATATTATATGTTTAAAAATCATTCTTATTATATCCTATTATTGTAAAGATGTTTTGTAATGATAATGATAGCGATAATTATGAAACAGATAAATTAGGTTGGGAAATAATACAAAAATATATATCAAAAGATAAATTGATATGGTCTCCTTTTTATTGTAATGGTAAGCAAAAAGAATATTTTGAAGACATGGGTTATAATATAATACACGAAGATAAGGATTTTTTCTCTTATACGCCTGAAAATTATGATATGATTGTAGATAATCCTCCATTTTCTAAATTTAAGGACATCTGTATAAGATTAAAAGAATTAGATAAACCGTTTATTATTATAGGATTTTCAAGAGTTATTTTAATGAAGTGGTTTCAAAAACTATTCAAAGATGATTTACAAGTTATAATACCGTTTAAGCGTCCCACATTTACGCATTTAACTACTCCTAAAAGAGGATATACTCCCCCTTATGGGGTTCAATATTATTGTTATAAAATGAATTTGGATAAAGACTTGATTTTTATTGATTGAATTATTTTCTCTCTATTTTATAAATATGGAGAAGGAAAATGAAGACGAAATATTATATCAACCTTCTAAATATTCATTCTATAAGCGACGGAAACTAAGAAGAAAATTAAATCAAAAACATAGAAAAGATACAAGAATATATTTTGAAAATATTGTGGAGAGATTGAATGATAAAGAAGACTACCTCTTTATGGAGGATATAGATATGAATGTGCCTGAACGGAAATTATTAAAATATATATAGGGTTTTTTGAAATATTTTTTTTAAAAGTATAATATAAATGTATGTATTAGATATTGCGGGTAATATAATCTATATGTCCTCTTGCTCTTGCTCCTCTTGTGAGATGGATATTGCTGGTAATTTTATAGAATTGTCTTGTAATCGAGGTAGTTGTGGAGTATTTATTGATTCTTTATCAATTTCCTCTTTTTGCTTGTCGTAATCGATTTTAAATAAAGGGTCATTTACACTCTGTTTAGAGTATGACCTATTTTTCTCAATTTCAACTAAATCATTCAATAGTCTCTTCTTAATTGCATCGAGGTCATAATTGCTCGTATTAATATGGTCTGTATCTATTCGAGGAGTTTGTTTTTGATATATTGCCCTTCTTTTAAAAACAAGTTTTAATGAAAATGTTTGAAATCTTGGTACTATAACTGGAAATAAGTCTCCATCACTATCTACCCAGAATGCTTTTATATCTATGGTCTTGAGTGGAATTTGACTTGTCATGGTATTCCATCGCAATTGTAATCCTTCCGCTTGAAATTGAATATCACTTCTATCATTAAGAGTGGTAGGTAAAGTAAAATCGGTTAATATAGGTCTTGTTTGATTATTTGTGGTAGGCAGTAGTTCGTTATTTACTGGAATTGTGTCGCTTTGAAAAACAATAGATTTAAATTCATTCCATAGGTTTATCGTAGGGAATTCTTGTTTAATCTCTAAAAATGTGTCTCCATTAAGAGTTATAATATTTTTCCCATTCCCCTTTTGTAATATAAATAATTTATAAATTGATTGATTGCTTGGTACTGGATTTTCTGGACTGCCTGGAACATATTGAAATCCATAAAAAGATGGAATAATATTATATAAATATCTATTTACTCTTAATTCTATTGTTGCTACTCCAGTTTGAGATTGGTCTTGATAAAATGGGTCCGCAATAATGGATATGATTTGCGTATCCGCTTCATAAAAAAATAATGGGGCAGTATCTATTGGAGTTGTTGGAAATTCTACTTTAAATCTATCAAAAGCGGTTTGGATTGCTTCATTTATCCCTTGTAAGAGTTGCTCTACACTCCATATTGCTTTATTATATCTTGGATTTGGATTATTGGTTTGGTCTAAATAAACTACAGTTTCTCTATATGTAATAGAACCGAAGGCGAGTTCAATAAAATATGGGTCTGTAGGATTTGTTAAAATCAATAAAGGGATAAATAATCCTGGAACTGAAAATCTTGCTACTGCTACTTCATATTCATTAGGTCTTTCTAAAATTGTATCCGCTCTTGTAGTGGAAAAATTTAACTCTTTAAAGGATAAAATGCCTCCCGTATCATCAAAATTAACTTGTTCTGTAATATTATAATAAATAAGGTCTTCTTTACTTTGTTCCATTTTATATATATCTATATTAAAAATAGAGAGAATTAAACACACAATTTTATTTCTCTCTTTTATGGAATTATGGAAGTAGGGAATGAAGGGAGTTCTTTTTATAAGTTATGAATATTCTTTGAAAATATAAAGGTTATATATGTAAATGCCTAAATAACCTCCATAACCTCCCGTCCTCCATAACTCTTATAAGACCCTTACCATAAAAAAGTCCATGATAGATAACCAGCAGTCCAGAAATCTTTGAATGATTTTTTTTCATTCGAGTGTCTGTTTCTATATAAACGTTTTCTCATTTTATCTCCATGGTCATATTTACTATATAATCCTAAACCAGTAGTGTCTTTAAATTGATCGTAAGGTATTCCATTCGGTCTTATCCCCCCGAAGTGGATTTTTACTTCTTTACCTGTTTCTTTGTTTTGTAAAATTGCCTGATATTTACTTGTAGATTTTTCACTTTTTTCAAATCGTACTAATTTATATAATTTTTTTGAATATCTTACCATTTATTATATCTATATATAATAAATGAGAGATTATATCCCACATAGATATATGCATCACTATGAAAGTATTGAATATTATATCCATACTATTATAGGTTATGTAAAACAAATACCGAGAGAATACAAAAAATTGTGTCCTTCAAAAGATTAAACGGCAAATGCTCCCTTTTCATATAGTATATATTCTGGATTTTTATATAATGTTACTGCTCTGCTTGGTAAATTTACAATTTTTCTTATCATTCTGTCATCAAATCCTTCATAAGTTTTCAAATATTTTCTTATATTATTTTTTGCTGAAGATTTAGGAAAAAATGTTATACTTGTTGCCTCGTTTAAGAGTTTTCTTGTTTCATGATGATTGTTGATAAGATGATTAATAATAAGCATCGTTGTATTCGAATGTCTGTTGGTTTCCACAAGATTATTTACAATTGCTACAATATTATTTTTAACATTTTTGTTGGGAATACTTAACACGTCATCAAATAATACAATAGCGTTCGAAATTTCTTCTTCTCTTAATGGTTCTTCTAAGAGTTCATAAGGATTTATAACAGATGGTTCTAATTTATTAATATCTTCACTCGACGGCACTCCACTTATCAATACAAAATCATTATTTTCATTTTTGTATCTTTTAAGATATTGTTTTACAAGTTGAGTAGCAAAATAAGTTTTACCACTTCCACTACTACCAGTAATATAAAATCTTTCTTCTTTATTAAAATTTAGTAAAGGAATTAATTTTCCTGATTTTAGAATAAATCCCTTATGTTTAATTTTTTCAAACTCTTCAAGGATTTTATAGTAAGCATCTTTTTCTCTCTCTTCAATCGGTTCAATCCCAGTTTTTATAGCATTATCTAAAATTTCATATTCTTCATCGGTAAATCTGTCCGTTATAGATTTAGGTAAATTTATAAGGTCCTTTTTATAAGTTTTCATGTATAAAAATTTTCCATTATCATTACCTCCAATAATTTTAGCAATAGGGATACCTTTACTATCTTGACCTTTTCTTCCAATTGAAAAAGACATTATTATATTATATACATATTTTTTTTATCTATCTAATATATATAGATGGTAAATTACTTTATTAAAGAAGGAGCAGAACGAGATGGGAAGACATTTTTCCAACTTGTTAAACAAGAACCTGGGAAACCGAACGTTACTCTTGCGAGACGATACGCTAAAAGCGAAACCGCAAGAAAAGCAAGAACTGCGATGATGAAAAAGGTAAAAGGCACTGGTAAAGGAAATCGAAGGGGTAAAAAACAAGCGCCTCAATATGAATCAATATAAATTTTTTTATATATATAATATATAAACATGAGTAGTAGCACTCTTCAAAGATTAATGATGTCGGCACAACAACAACCTGAATCGATGCTGGACCGCTTACACGGCGGACAACTACCTCCATCAAAAGCAAATGAACTTGTATCTCATCATGCGATAAGTCATGGAAGACCACATAGAAGCACAGATTTTTCTCCTGAAGTAAGAACCGAAACAAGATTTTCTCAACCTCAAGGGTCAATCCCCAGCGAAATTTTAGTTAATACAGCAAAAGAGAGAGGTCAAGACATGCGCGAAGAACAACAGATTTTAACTCAAATGATAAGAGATAATAACACAATTCAAGAGAATTTTTAAAAGTATTTAATATATGTATATTATAAAGAATGGTAAGGAATATTGATGATGCAATCAAAATAGCGGAGAAAATCCCTCTTAGCGGACAAGATTTAAAAAATATAACGAATGGTAAAGCGAATATTCTACGTTATAGCGATTTAATGAATTATCAAAATATTGAGCAAGTCCTCGGCGAACATGGGGCAGCAATAATATTATACCAGACGGAGCGTGATTTCGGTCATTATGCATCTATATTCAAGTCCGCACAAGACCCTGAAGGAACTTTAATATTTTTTGATAGTTTAGGAATAACTATGGATAAAGAATTGAAATTATCAACCTTTAATGCGAAGAACATGGGAGGAACCGCCGTACCACATTTAACTGATTTAGTAAGAGCATCAAATTATAAAGTTATATCAAATACAAAAAAACTACAATTAAATGCCTTTGCGAATAATACATGCGGAAGATATGCGGCGATGAGAATTGTATGGAGAGCGTTATCAAATAAAGAATTTAATTATATTTTATTATCGAATAAATTTTATAATCCTGATTATTGGATAAGTATTTTAACAATTCCACATCAACAACTTTTAGAATTAATAATATCATAATAATATAAATGATAAATGTCTTATTTTTATTATTTTCTTGCGTTTTTATTAACTCTTATAAGTTGCTTGATTATGCTACTCTTGAAAGAGGAGAGATTATGTTTTATCCTTGCGATGATATATCTCCACAACTGGAACGAACATTTATAGAAGTAATTGAAAATGTAAATGAATATGATTTATTCACATTATCATATAACAGTAGTAAATCATATGCATCATATCCTAACGAAATAAATACAATATGTAATATTGATTTATCAAAAGGTTATGGATATACAATCCATTATCCTGGATACTCTAATGAGAGTGATATTGAAATATCTAATGATTTACTCTATATAGATACAACGTTATATAATGTAGTTATACACGAAATTTTACACGCATTAACCTTAGCGCATACAACCGATGAAGGAATTATGAATTATAAAGTCAATATAGACCATTATGGAAATATCAAACGAGATAATAACAAGATATATATATCCCTCGATGATTATAAAGGATTAAAATATGTTTATGAAAAATTAAAAAAGAGAGAAACAACATGTAATAAAAAAAATATGATAAAATGGATAAATAATTGCGTCAAGGAATAAATAATATATTCTATATATATATATAGATATGGATACTATCAGTACCGAAGTTGAAGACCTACCACTACCAGAGCAACCACTTGAAAAGGTTGTAAAAGCAAAACGCAAAGCATCAGCATATAACACATTTATTCAAGAAAATTATAGTAAAGTATTGAAATTCCCTCCAAAGGACAGATTTAAGAAACTTGCGTCCATGTGGGCAAAACATAAGAAGAAAATGAGTAAGTAAGATGCATTATGTATGTATTATAAATCTTATAAGAGTTATAATATATGTATTTTTTGTTATACATCAATCAATAAATTTTCTTTTTCTAAATATTCTAATACTTCATAATAATTAAAAACATAACTCGCATAATTGCCTATTGTTCTTTCTATTTTAAACACTTGCGGAGAATTCTTGAAAATAGACCTTATTTTATTCTTGAATTTTGTTGCGGTTTTCTCTCTACTGCTTGTATTATTATTGTATCTATCGACCCATTTCTTAAAATCTTTATATAAATCCGTTGCTTTCGTATTACATGTTAAACTTATATTTTCTCTTTTTGCTTCTTCTCCATATTTATTACAATAATATTCTAAAAATTGAATTTCAATAGGAATGGATGATTTTTGAATTTCTTTATATAAATGGGTTATAGGTCTATCTTTCAAATCTTTTATTTCTCTCTTTTTTAGAAAATTATAGAATGATTTACAAATATCTTCATCGTTAAATGCATCCATTAATGGATTAAAATATAATTGTCTTCTTTCTATTTTTGTTTTTTTAGGTAAAGGCATAACACTCTCAAAACATATAAATCTTCTATCGGTTAAAGATATAGATATAGGAACGTCATTATTACTCAAAAATATATATCTACCTACGTTGTTAATTTCAAATACATCAACATGTTTTTTTTCAAAATTCAGTACTGGTTGCGTGATAAGATTTTTTATATTTTCTTTTTTTGTAAATGTGTCTTTTCCGCTTGTTTCGTCCATAACTATCAAGACCTTATTGTTATTGCTGTTAAATCGTCCTAATAACATTTCAATATTATCGGTCTGTAAATAATATTTTTTACCCAATATTTTTCTTCCAAAATTATCAAAAAATAGATTTTTACCCACTCCTTCGATGCTTTTAAATAATATTGCTAATTCTGGGAGCGTCCCTGGATTTTGAACTATATCTGCTAAGTAATCTAACATATATTCTAAATTACGCTTATCTTTATCATATTCTTTACCTCCTACAAGATGATGAATATGGTTTATTATAATATCAAAATTTTCGAACTCTTCATGGATATAATTTTCAATATGAAATTTTTTAAATGTGTTATATGTATAATGTTTTACTGATAATGGGTTCGGTAAGAAATTCATATCCTCATAACTTCTCGCAAACCTATCGCAATACCACTCTTTTAAGAATGAACTTTCTTTTTTAGACTTGTCTCTTTTCCAATTACCATTTTCTTCCACAAGAATAATAGATAAATGTTTATATATTATAGAGAATTTTGTTAAGGAATAAATATTTAATTCATCATTTACAAGTCTTACATAAGAAGAATTTTGATTTATTCTAAAATTATATTGCTCGAAATATTCCTTTTGTCTGTCATATAATATATTGTTTAATCTATTCATCTCTGGTTTCCCTAATTCCACAACTTTTTTACACTCTTCTTCGCTGGGTATAATATTCCAAAATATAGTGTTATTGAATGTATAATCTTTCCCATTTTCATAGGTTAATATATCATTCATTATATTTTCGGTAAAAGGTTTAATGCTCCAAGAGAGAGAAAATCCAGTAGTTTTTTTTGTTATTTTCGGCAACATATCTAAAATATTCTTATCTGTTTTTTTAATCATAAATCCATCATAACAATAGATAAATTTATTTTTTTTAATAAGATTTTTATTCACGAGTTCATTATAGACTGCTTCTATTATTTTACGCTCTTCATTACAAAGAAAATGACTTATAAGAGTAGAATAAATATCTTTCTTTTCATCCTTGCCCCCTTTCGACGCTTCAATTAATTCTTCCCATATTTCCATATTTTCCTTTTTTACATAATTTTCGGTTATATATCTTACCTCACTCCTCAAAGATAATAATAACTCGGTTGCTTCGGTTTTTTCATCAAGTCCTTGTTCTTTTTTCCATGTATTAAATCCTCCTAAATATAATCCCATTCTTATAAATAATTGTTTCACACTTCCTCTTTTTGATAAATCTTTTTTACCGAAAAAATGAATAATTGCATCTTCAATTATGTTCTCTCTATTTTCACAATATAGTTTAATATTTTTATAGTTATTTAATGGAATGTTATTCTTTTTACATAGTTGATATAGGATATTAAAATGTGCGTTGTCAATATCATAGTCAATATAATCACTATCTTTCAAGAGTGTATGTCTAAACTCTTTAGGAATCATAGATATTGATATACTTTTAGGATAATATGCCCTACCATAACCGCATGAATGGATTGATGGATAAACCTCAAGAATATCATTTCTTACTGCTTTATATATCTTAATAAGAAAATTACGTGTAGAATAACCCTCTCTATTAAGAGTATCATATCCACTCTCTATTATTCTGTTAAGTAGATTTGTGTTGATTTCTTCTCTAAACATGTTTTTTCCAGAAAAAATAGTAGATTGATTTTTCTCAATCTTCCACATGATTATATATTATATATAAATATTTCTTTAAATATTTTTTAAGATTATTAACTTATACCCATAATTGATTAGTTTTTAAATTCATTTTATATGCTACAAAACACGTGTAAAATGATGTGTTTTTATTCTCTTTCTCTCCATCTATTTGATAATGTAGTTTTCCACGTGGTATAATTATTTGCGTGTTTTCTAAATCCATGATTTCTCGAAAATAATTCGAGAATGTATTACATATATTCATAATGATGATAAAAGGTTTATTTATTTGCATCAATCTTTTAAGAATATTTTTTTTAATCTCCGTACCAAAGGGAATATTAGTTATAATTATATCACATTTCGGTATTTCACATGTTAATATATCCCATGTTGTATTACCTATAACTTTATAACCCATTTCTTCCCATATTTCTATTGATTTAGAATTTGTCGCATTTAACATACATGCTTCCCATATAACATACTCTTTAGGGACAAGATTTTTTAACTTTTCCCATACCCATTTAGGAGTATAATATTGATCGTAGGTCTTGTAAGAGGATAATGCTTTAAAATCGGCACACATATTAGGAATTGATATATAATAATGATAAAAATTATAAATCAATTATACGAAAAAATAGTTCAATTATACTTTAAGAATTTACTGCTATATTGTATTTTTCTAAATATTTCTTATTTCTTTGATTTGCTATAATATTTTTAATTTGCGTTATTGTTTCTTCTGTAGGATTTTCCTCTTTTAATAACTCTTGTGGGAGTAAATTTTCATATCGATTTTTATAATATCCATGCTTCTTTTTCCATTTTCCGTTAGAATTATGATAATATCTCTTATATGCCTGATTATGATAAGCGTTTAATGGGATACCCTTAATCATTTTAATATTATATATAGTATGTATTTTTTAAGTGCTTTAACTTAATTATGATATAATAGGGAGTTATGGAGTTCCATGGAGGTTGTTAAAAAAGAACTCCAGTAATGGGTTTTTTTTATTTATGACTGATTATGGTAAGGAAGGTAGTGGGTAATGGACAATATAGGTCAATAGAGGGAATACATGGAGGTCTTTTCTTATTTTATGTATATTTTTTTGTAAATAGAGAGATACATATATAATATAGGTTTTTTACTTCCCTATCCTCCGCAACTCCATAAAGTTATTTCTCTCTTTTTCATTTCTCTCTTTTCTAAAACCATAATGAACTTTTATTTGCATCAATAATGAATGGAAATCCAAAATTATATCTTGTATCTGGATATTTCAATTTCTTATATATTAAATCTCCATTATCGTCTGTCTGTGTCTTAATAAGTGTTTTCGGTTTAACATAACCCTCAATTAATTCAAAATCGTCATAAACTACTCCATTCGGTAATATTTTTTGAACTCTGCCTGTTGATACATTTAATTTTTCTCCGTCTGTAAAAGGTCTAAATAAAACTTTTAATGCTTTTTTTACCATTCTTATAAGAGGTTTTGTATCTTTATTTTGTTCTCTCAAGTTTCTTAATTCTGCTCCTAAAATTTCTATATATTCCTTTACTCTTTTTCTAAAACCGAAAACATTTTCGTCTTCAATCCTATCGAATAACCTCTGTTGTTGTGCCGCGATTTTTGCATCTTCTTGGAGTTGTCCCACTCTTTCTCTTACTATTTCATCATTTACGTCTTGTTCTTCCGTTGTTGGAATATTTCCAGTAAAATCTATAACTGGACTTAATCGTAGTCGAATATCTTTACTTTCTTGCCATCTTTTCTCTTTTGCTGTAGGTTCTCTACCCATTCTATTTAATAAAAATTTACTTCTATCAAGTTTATACTTCATGTTGCCTTCTCTGTCTCGAACACTTTTGCTTTGACTTGGATCGACATCGTCGTATCTGTCCTCGTTTTGACGGATTAATTTTGCGATAAATCCTCCTCTTTTGCTTTGTCCTCCGTACATAGTCATAAGTTTTTGACTGCCCCCTACCATTAATCCTAAATCTGTTAAGAGTGGAGTATGTAGGCGAGTGCGAAACCCTTTACTGTGATGTTCTGTCATGTTATATATAATATAACTATATTTTTTTTTACTAAATATAATTTATACTCTTTTTAGATTTATGAAAAATCTAAAATTGTGAAAATTTTTAGTCATAAATCTAATAAATCTATAAATTACCGCTGGATTTATCATAAATAATATTATTTATGATTGTTTTTAGTCATAAATCTAATAAATCCAGTATTTACCGCTGGATTTTTCACTTTCGTGGATTTATTATTTAAGACAAATTACTACATAAAGAAATCCTAATTACTAATATTATATATGTATAATACTGCTTATAGAGAAAAATTCCAAAATAAAAATGTGATTGAAAATGATTTAAAATTCGGCAAGAGTAGAGAGAAAATTATTCAAACCCATATCAATAAATTCTTACATGCTAATTTTGTAAATAGAGATTTAAAAAAGAAGGATGCAACAATCGATTTTTTTGACTCTAATAAGAACTATGAATGTGAGGTTAAATCCAGACGTGTAAGATATAATCAATATCCTACTACAATTTTAAAAATGACTAAAATGAGATATTTTAGAAAAAAAATAGAAGAAGATGATACATGTAGATGTTTTGCTTCTTTCGAATTTTTAAATTGTATTACTCTTATCGAATTTACAAAAGAAAATTTATATAAATATGATGAAGGTTTTATTAAGACCTACAAAAATGGGATATGTGAGAATGAATTACATGTGAAAATTCCTATTGAAGAATTAACAATAATTCATAAAAAGAGAGATACGTGTCATGTTCCATATGATGCAATTTAAATAGTTATTGAGAATTTATTAAGACATTCTATTTTTGACTTAATATGTTCTATAACTACATCTGCTGCTGTTCTATATTTTTTTTTCTTTATCAATATACTCTCAATTTCTATCGTTATTTCGTTATATCGGCAACTCGCAACCTCATGTTCTATATATTTACCCCCATAATTTAAAAATGTATTCACTCCAGTAAGAGTTCCTACAATTAAATAACCGAATGAATTTATATATTTACTATAAATATGTTCATCTCCATAAAATTGGTTCGTAAAAGACATAATTAATGGTACTAAAATGGAAGGCAGAGATAAAATATAAAATATTGCTTTTTTTATCTTTGACGCTTTTGTATGTTTTTGACTGGTTATATTACAATAACTACTCCACTCCTCCAGTTTATCCTCTATATTATCCGTCCATTTCATTTCCAGTCTGTCTATATCCTCACTCAAAGAAGTGCTATTATGGAGTTCTTCTTCATCCATTTATATATTGTATATATAAAAAATATAAAGACAATTAACTTATGTATATAGTCTAAAGATAATGACTTTTGGAGAGATTAAACATTTAATTGATAATGAAGAAAAATCAAAAAAGATATGGAAGTTAGAAAAAAAAATAAATTATCTTAAAAAAAAGGATAAGATTGTTATATGTGATAATTGTGGAAAAGAGTTAAAATATTACTCTTATAAGAACCATAAAAAAAGATGTGATAAACAACAATAATAAGTTATAATATCAGTAGTAAAATATATTGATATATAAATGGATAAATTATTCATGTATGTAGAAGAAAATAAACAACTCTTTAGAGATGCTGATTATAAAATGATTGTCGATTGTATTATGGAAAATAAAGAGTATGAAAAAAGAAAACATCTTAAATGTAAGAGATTATATGAAAAACTACAAATGATGACAAATGATTATATCCGTATCAGTAAGGCATTTATTAACCTCTTTTTAGAGAGAGAAGGATATATAATATCAAACCCTTTACCGAGTAATTCTTTAGATATGGAATATGAAGAATTTTCAAGGGATAATTGACTATTTTTTTTGATAGTTAAAATACTATTAATTTTCTCTCAATAATATAAAATGGATAAAGGTAAAAGAAAGATAAAAAAAAGTTATGTTCCAGATACACTTACAAAATCTCAAAAAGCAAAACAAATAAAATCAATAAAGGAAAAAACGGAAAGACCTAAACTCAATATTAAAACACGCCGTTCAAAATGGACTATTAAAGCAGAAAAATATTTTGGAAAAGGTAAAACTTCTGTTGATGATATAGCAAAGAAATTAAAAATACCGAAAAAAGGATTGGAAGAAATTATGTTGAAAGGAAAAGCAGCATATTATAATTCAGGTTCAAGACCGAATCAAACCGCATTCTCATGGTCTTATGGGAGGTTATTTTCCGTTCTCTTTGGAGGGGCAAGTCGCAATATAGACCGAGCAATTGTTGAAAAATACAAAATTCCATTACTAAAATAAAAATATTAATATATTATATAATAAGATGGCAACAAATCGGTTGGTCTCACTTGGAAAAAGTAAATTAAACAATCTTATGATTGATGCAATACAAGTAGATACAAGCACTCAATTAAGAACTAATACAATTGATAATTATGACGGAACAGCAGTCATATCATTTTCTAATAATAAATTGGAAAATGTGTTAAATCCCGTTAATAATACTGACGTAGCAAACAAACAATATGTAGATACAGCGGTACAAGGAGCAGGAGGGGGCGGGGTAAATAATCCTATGACCTCGAACCTTGATGCAAATAATTTTAACATATCAAATGTTAATTCTTTATCGGTTAATGGAATAGGAAATCCAGGGAACGGAAATATAAGCGTTACCGATAACATGGAACATGGAGGAAATGATATAACAAATGTTAATCTTTTAAGAGTGGATAATATACGAGCAAGAACAGGAAATAGTATAGATATTATAAATAATTTAGATTGTCAAACAAACACAATAGAAAATATAAGTAGCAGTAGTAGTAGTAGTGGGGTTGTGAATAAATCTTATATTGATAATGCCGATACACAACTTCAAAATGCGATAATTACGAACTCTTTAGATATTGCATCAAATCTCTCTTCTATAACAACGAATACAGGAAATATAACATCAAATACAGCAAATATAGCATCAAATACTTCAAATATATCTTCTAACGCAAATCAAATTATAAATAACGCTAATAATATAACGTCTCTTCAATCAAGAGTTACTATAGCAGAGCAGGATATATCAACAAATCAATCTAATATTTTTTTAAATTCAACAAATATAGCAACTAAGACAAGTATAAATGATGCAATAAATAATAGCACAACTCAAACATGGAGTAATCAAAAAATATATAATGAATTGTTATTATCAGGTAATAGGGATTATGCGGGTTTAGATGGGTCGGTCGAGAAGGTAAATTTAAATATTGTAAGCACACAACCGAAAATCGGTAGGATTGAATCTTATACCGCTCTTGTGAATTTAAGTGCGGGACAACCAGTTTTATATAATTATGGAGGGACAGGCGCTATATCCGTAAGTAATATAGGAACTTTACCAGCACAACAACAAATAGTAGGTATAAACCTTAATGATGTTGCCGCTGGAGGAACTGCGGAAGTTTTAGTAAATGGTTTTGGGACGTGCCGTAGGACTTCGATAAATTTACCTACTACTAATTCTGTAGCACTTAATAATACGACAAATGGAACAGTAGGAACTCTTACAAATCAAACGACTTTTACGGATAGCGGAGGGACTGGAGGGACTTATAGTAGTAATCAAAATTATTCTATAACTTTTGACGCTGGGAGCGGTAGGACAATAAATTTTACTATTGTCAGTTTATCTTTTGAACATACTACTTCAAGATTGTATGATAGACTGGGTTTTCAAACTTCAAATGATGGAGTAAATTATTCAAATCCTAATTTATCTGGTTTCCATACCACAAATGTGACTACTCCTCCTTTTGGAACTTTTTATGTAGGTAATAATCAAAGGTCAAATGATACAACTGGTAATGTATTTCCAGAAAATACAACAATTCTTACTGGAACAGGAGGTAGCACTACACAAAATACAGGGGCAAGATATTTACGATTTTTCTTTTTTAGTGATAGTTCTTCAAATGATGCAGGATGGGAATTGACTTTAACCCCCTCCACTCCATACGCAACTAACGCTATTCCAGTACCAGTAGCAACAACTATGTATGTTGATAGTAATGACCTTACAAAAATAACAGACACAAATACTTCACAACTCCCTATAGGTTTTGTAGCATATAATAATGCGGATAATGATTCTATATTTTGTAGAATTCATCCCGCACAACATTCTTCATAAAATTGAATTGAATAAACACATATATATCTATATGTATAAGTTATGAATAAATATCATAACTCAAAAATATATTCTATAAAGAGTAAGAAAACCGATGAAGTATATATAGGCAGTACGATAAAATCATTAAAACATAGACTACAACAACATAGAAGCGATTATAAATGTTATGAAAACGGAAAAGAAAATTATATAACCTCTTATGAGATTGTAAAATATGATGATGCATATATAGAACTCATAGAAGATTATCCATGTGAAAATAAAACAGAATTAACTAAAAAAGAAGGAGAATATATAAGGAATAATAAATGCGTCAATAAAGTTATAGAAGGACGAACAAGAAAAGAATATCTTATTGATAATAAAGATAAGATAAAAGAACAAAAAAAACAAATATATATAGAAAATCAAGATAGGATAAAAGAAAAAAGTAAAAAATGGATAGAAGAAAATAAAGAAAAAAGAAGAGAATATGAAACACAATATTGTATTAAAAATAAAGAAAAAAAGAAAGAATATCATAAAAAATGGAGAGAAGAAAATAAAGAAAAAAGAAGAGAATATCTTAAACAATACAGAGAAAAAAATAAAGAAAAAAGAAAAAAATGGAGAGAAGAAAACAAAGAGAAATTAAAAGAATATCAAAAAGAATATTATGAGAGAAACAAAAATAAATAAAAATATATTTATATAGTATATAATAATGAGTAATACAGACCGCATCAATTATTCAATTTCGAAGAAGAATGAAGAAGATACTCCAGTAAGAGCAGAATTTAGTACGGGAAGAACTACCGAAGTAGTTACGTCCCCAAATGAATATGAAGCACAAGTAAAGGCATTTAGAATTGAAACAACAAATCAACTCTTAACAGAGTTCGATGGAACTTCTAAACATTCAATAGCAATTGCCCTTATAGGAGGGGTAAGTGGTAATTTTATACCAAGAAATTTTCAAGCAAATGAAATAAGACATCCAAAACAATATTTATCATACATTAATGGAGAGATTGATAACGCTATGGCGGGAGTGAGAGCATTTAATCCAGCATTCCAAGGAGGAATAAATGATGAAAATCCTTTTGTTGCCTTTGATGGAAGCGAACATAAATATACAATTTTTATTCCAAAATATACTGGTACATATAATCTTCTAATTACATTCTCTCCAGAGGTAAATAGAAATCTCAATTTATCCACTTTATATCAAAGTCAAGCAAATCGTAGTCCTAATCAAAAAGCGTTCCTTTTAGACCAACCAAAAGACTTACTTATTACTGTAGGTTCTTTAGAATATTATAGATATTATTCTCAAGGTATTCCGCAAGGATTAAGTGATATTGATTCCATAATAATACAGACCTCTCAAATACCAGTTGCCCCTACTTTTGTAGGTAATTCAAAAGATATAAAAACTATAGTATTGAAAGTCTATAAACCAGATATTTTAGAACTCTTTAATGAGGAAATTATTGTAAATTATAAAAGGGACAATTATTTTTCATTAAATTCAAAATATCCTATACGTGATATGGATATTCAATTTATTATAAGACGCAAGGATGGAAGCGCACAGTTGATGGAGATTTTCCCAGCAAATTCATTTTCTTGTGAATTGGAATTCAAAAAAATTGATACATTTTAGAGATATGGAACTACGGAGGTTATGGAGGTTATTTAGGCATTTACATATAGAACTCTTATATTTTGAAAGAATATTCATAACTTATAAAAAGACCTCCCCTTACTCCACAACTCCATATCCATAAAAGAGAGAAATGAAAAAAATGGATTTATGAAAACATTTAGTCATAAATCTAAATAAATAATATAATATTATATATATAATGGATAATATTATACAACAGATTGAAGAACAAAGAGAATTAAAACCATCCACACTCAAGCAATATAAAACGAATATCAAGAAAATTTTTGATATGTTTAATGATGGTATTATCGAAGTCAATAACTTCGACTTTTTAAAGAACTCTAAAAAGATTATGGAAGAAATATCAAAAGAGAAAATAACACAACAAAAAAATAGGATAGGAATGATACTGGTATTATTGGGATTGGATAAAGATAAATATGAAAAAGAAATAGATACATATAGAGATATAGCGCAAAAATTGAGAGAACAACATGATGGATTTATTGATAAACAAGTAAAGACAGAAAAACAAGAAAAAAACTGGATTGAATATAAGCAATATATAAGACTTCTCAATAAATATAAAAGAGAGATTAAAAAAGCATTTTCACATACACATACTAAATTGGATAAAAAACATTATACACTCTTACAAGAATATTTATTTTTACTGTTATTTAATGATTTTCCTTTTCGAAATATTTATGCATCAATACACGTTATAGAGGAAAATGAATATGATAAAATAAGAGAAGAACATAGCGGAAACTGGTTAATATTAAAAAATGGAATTCCTAAAGAATTTATTATCCATGAATATAAAACAAGTGGTAGTTATGGGATGAAAACAATTCCTTTAAAAAAAAAGAAGGCAATTGTTAATGCGTTGAAAGTGTGGTTAAAATACAATAAAAGTGGTTTTCTATTCACACAGTTAAATGATAGGACTAAAAAACA
>Ga0181394_1000209_pt1 | contig 25879 bp, 25 predicted proteins | sample 17SPOviralmetaG_FD_130123 | JGI IMG/M metagenome (GOLD analysis project Ga0181394, IMG submission 130123) | Marine viral communities from the oligotrophic San Pedro Time Series (SPOT) site, San Pedro Channel, CA, USA - 17 SPOT_SRF_2010-11-23 | ecosystem: Environmental > Aquatic > Marine > Strait...
AACATTTCCAGTAGCAACAATACGAGGACAGAAACAATCCAAATGTAACACAGGAATCAATGAATCACAAGCAGGAATATACATATCAGATGTCTTCTATAAAAAGGTTACAGATGGAATAATTAATTCTTCAAGTGACCCACTTGCAGTACAAATGACAAAGGAAACATATTACAATTCATTTTGGTTTAAACTTGGGTTCTCATACTATGACTTGAAGCCACGACGATATACATATAAATCGTTCCACGATAATAGATTTATACAATTAGCATATAATAATACAGCAACTGAATATAGACAATCAGGCATAGTTCCATTTACAACAAATGCGTTTTTAACAATAAATAATATGCCTTCAATGAATATATTTTCAAATAATTCATCTGATAATAACACGCCTAATCCTAATGCGGGTCAACCTATCTTTGGACTTGGGTATAATAACTGTCAAGTCGTTAGTATAGCTGCAGAATCATCAACCTTATTTCCTAAATCTTTACCGTTCAATATAAGTAGCGGATACTTAAGAATACATACGGACTTACCTATTGATACATTAGAATATAATGCACAATCCAGTGATATGGCAGTAATAGGATCAGCATTACTAAACTATGCATCAAGTAGTCAATTTTTCTATTCTTACGCTATGAATTATACAGCAACGATTACAAAAGATGTATTAGTAAATAATGTCAAAATTGAAATAAGAACTGATAGAGGAGAATTAGTAAAAGGTTTGGGTGATAGGTCACTTGTAGTGCTAAAAATTGAAAGAGCATTTCAACAAACCGTAGCACCTAATCCGGAACTTGAAGAATTAAAAAAAATAGAGAATACATTAAAAGAAAGAAATTCACAAGGACAATCGAATAAGTCATTAAGAGACGTAGCAGATACAATATATGAATTAACGAAAATATTAGCACAAGAGCAAGATGTTGAACAGCAAAGAAGTATAATAAACACCTTTTTTGAAGAAATAGATAAAAATGTAAAATCTTTACCAAAAGGAGAAAGATTACAAGTTTTGAAAAAAGTAGCAAATTTATTGAATAAATCAACTAATAGAGGAGAATTAAAAAAAATAGAATTAGTCGCATTTCAAAGTTTAAGTGATATAATACTAAATCCAAGTAAACCTAAATATGTAGAAGCGGAAAGACCGTTGTCAATAACTAATATATTGAAAAATTTAGATAATAGAGTTAGAGATATATTAGCAGGAAGAGCAAAAGGTGAACCAGGTGAAGTAGCAGGAGCAGCATCAATATTTGAAATGTTAAAAGAATTAACACCAAAAGAATTTGAAGAAGCAGCTAAAATGTGGTTAAAGAGCAGAAGTAATACAGAACCAACAGATGAGCAAATAGCAAGATCAGCACCAATGAGAAATATACTCAAAAGTGTAATAAGAGAAGAATCAAAGATACAAGATATAGAAACGAAAAGGGCAGATAGAAGTGGAGGAGCAGGGAAAGACCCTGATGATGAGTAGAAGTCTTTTTGAAATATGTTTATTTTTTGAAAATAAAATAATTATATATATATTATAAATAAAATGAGTTTTACAAAAGATAAAGATAGTGATAATTATGCAACAGATAAAATAGGATGGGAAATAATAAAAGAGTATATACCAAAAGATAAAAAAGTATGGTCTCCTTTTTATTGTGATGGAAAGCAAAAAGAGTATTTTAAAGAAATGGGGTACGATATAATTCACGAGGATAAGGATTTTTTTAAATGGACACCTGAATACGATTTGATAATAGATAATCCACCATTTTCTAAATTTAAAGAAATATGTAAAAAATTAAAAGAATTAGATAAGCCATTTATAATAATGTGTTTTTCAAAAGTAATTTTAATGAAGTGGTTTCAACGATTATTTAAAGACCATTTACAAGTAATAATACCATTTAAAAGACCAACATTTACACATCTTACTAAACCCAAAAAAGGATATACACCACCTTATGGCGTGCAATATTATTGTTATAAAATGAATTTAAAAAAGGATTTGACATTTATTTAAATAATTATATATAGATATATATATGAATCCACCCTTTAAGTTAATATAGTTATATGATATTTATATACTTTCCTTATATTTTTATATGACCCTCCCTTGTTATGTTCTAATTTAAGAATAAAAATTAATTTTTATTCTCTTTAAGTCCTATAACTAAGGGAGACATATATTTTTTATTATAATTATATCATATTTCTATTTAAAGGTAAGGTTATTTTCTATTACTATTATATAAATATCATAAAACTAACATATGAACAACCAAAATAAAATAAAAAAATGTAAATTCTGTCAAAAATTATTAGATACAGAACATCATCAACCTAAATACCACGACCAATGCGTCGCCTTTATTAAACATAAAATAGAATATTTTAAAGAATACTCTCAATCTCGCAGTATTGATTTAGAATGGCAGATACAACATTGGTCAAGATTTTTAAAATACATTAAACACTAAACATCTACCTTCACATCTGTTTCATTGTCATTACATATATTGTTATTACTACAATTTGATATACACGGTATACAACCTCTTTTTTTCTCTTTTTCTAATACCAACTCATCCATATCAGATGATATTTCAAAAAACATTTTCAATAAATCGTGCTTTACTTTTTCATTTTTGATCTTTATTAATAAATCAATAAATCTATCTTCTTTTTCTTTATCCATCTACTAATATTATACTTTTTTTTTATCTTTGTATTTTTCTACTTTTGTAAGCCAATTCTCTAATCTACCATATTCTATTTGATGCTTTTTTTGCTTCAAAGACCTTTCATATCTCTTCTCTGCTATTACCGCCATTAGACCGTGATGCACTGATATTGTTTTTGCTTGAAAATTTAATTTGTTTCTTCTATTTCTTGTTTTTTTCAATAATTCTGTCATTACACTTTTATATTCTACTTCGTGTAACTCTCGTGCATAATAATCTTCTCTATATTCTCTCTCATATTCCATTTCCAATAAAGGTCGCTTCAACCACGATGGGACAAACCATTTAAAGATAAATTCCATTCTATTTATATAATCTAACTAATTTTTTTCTAATATATTAATATAATTATATTTTATTTAAATATGGATAAGTTAAGGAATGATATTAAAGAAGCAAGACAAATTGCTAAATCATCTTTAGATGCCTATGTACGTAATATGAAAGTTATGGCAAAAGCAATCACAGGTGAAGATTATAAGAACCCTAATTTTTTAAAAGAGTTCGATAAAGTAAAAAAACATTTAGAAACTCTTAAACAATCTACTAAAAAAAATAAACTCGCTACTATCTCTGTTGTCTTACGATTAGATGAAAAGAAGAATGAGAAACTTATTCAAAAATATAATTCCTATTTGTATGATGTTGCTAAAGCTTATGAGCAACAGATTTCTAAAAATAAGAAATCTAAAACACAAAGTGAAAATTGGGTTCAATTAGAGGATTTATTGAAAGTCTTCAATATTTTGAAAAAAGAAGTCTATGCTGAAGAATTACACAAAGCAACAAAGAAATTCGCAAGTAAAGATGAAAAGGAACTATTACAAAAATTTATGGTGGCATCTCTCTATACATTAATTCCTCCTCGCAGAAATAGAGATTATAGTGAGATGAAGGTTATTAGTGAAGCACAATATAAAGAATTGAATGACTCTGAAAAGGATGACTTCAATTATCTTGTTATGAAAAATAAAAGTAATATGTTCTTCTCTTTTGGTGATTATAAGACAAAAAAAATACACGGTATTCAAAAAGTTACCATTCCTAAAAAGTTAAGACAAGTTCTAAATATATGGAGGAAATTTAATAAGGATAGTGAATTTCTTATTAAAAATAACAGAGGTAAGAAGATGTCTGCTAATAGTTTGACTAAATACCTAATGAAGATTTTCTCTAAAACTGGAAAAAAGAATATATCAAGCAGTATGTTAAGACATATCTTTATTACCTACAATCCTACATTAAAAGAAATTAGAGATGCAAAGAAAGAAGGTGAAAAGATTGCTAAAGATATGGGTCATTCTGTTGATATGCAAGATAAGTACGTAAAGAAGGAAAAATAATTATCTTGCCTTTTATTATATTATAAATTAAAATAAATATGAAGAAGGATATGAAAGAACCTAAAGCACCTAAAAAAACTGCAAAGAAAGTCAACCCTTGGATGGCTCACGTCAAAAAAGTCCGTGCTAAAAACAAAGGTATGGCTTACAAAGATGTCCTCGTCAAAGCAAAGGCAAGTTACAAGAAAAAAGCATAAGCGTATGATTCACTATTAATTATATTGTGTTGTCTCTATTGAAATTTTTTTTTTTCACTTTTGAGTATTTTAGAAAAATATATTTTTTTACCAAAGTATTTTGTGAGACCAATATTTAGCGGTGTCTTTTGAAGTTGCTTTACCGTGTCTTGAATAGTATTTCTTCTTTCGTTCTTTATCATTATGGTCTAATTTTGAATAATGACCTAATTTATCTTTAAACTGCTCATATCTTTTATCTCCAAAATGAATTAACTTCATTCCTGATTTAGTTTTATCAGATTTGACATATACTGAATATTTCTTATTTTTCGCTTTTGAAACAAATGGTTTATATAATTCCTTGTCTTTTTTCATAATGTTATAATATAGTAACATTTTAATCTCTTAATGTCATTGAAATTGAACCATCTTTCCTATATACAACAAGTTCATTATCATTTGATGGATTGATTTCAAATTTGAATTTTGGTGGGTCTATATCATCTGTGTTTGTCAATACAATTCCGGAATGTTTCGTATTTTTTTTGAAAAATACTTTTGAATCATATACTATGTCGTCATTGTATTTTCGGTTTTTTATTGTTACTTCTGAACTTCCAAATGGATTATTTAATAATAGATTTTCACAAGTAATAGTATGATTTTTAGACATATTGGTTCTTTATTAATAGTATAGATAATTATTAGGTAATTTAACCACGATGGAGAAATAGAACACCAAATATTTAAATTTTTAATTTTTAATTTATTTTTAAAAAATCTTATTGAATATTATAATCTATTGAATTAATTAAAAAATAAAATATGGCCGCTACTGTTGCAAGTTACTCTACTCTTTCTATTAAAGAGTTAAATTTTAAAGACAAACTCGTCGCCTTCGGTGCGAACGACGATACAAAGAAATTAGCACTTAAATTTCCTGAACCAACTGATGCTGGTGAATTCGAATACCAATTGCCTGTTATTACCGCAAACAAAGCTGTCCTCATTGAAGGTTCTGATCTTCCTGCAGAAGACCTCATAGTAAGTGGTGCTACTGACATCGGTGCTGATACTGCAGATGCTGATCAACTTATGGTTTTTGATGCCTCTGCTTCTGTTATGAAAAAAGCAAGTGCTTCTGCTTTGAAGACTTATTTCAATGCTGGACAAGACACCTTACCTTCTGGTTCTGCTAATGGACAAATGATTTTCTACAATGCTGGGACTTCTGCATGGGTTGCCGCTGCCCCAAGTGGTGATGTTGGCGCAGACCAAAGTGGCGCAATGACTATTCAACCAAATGCCGTTGAAGGTTCTATGATTCAAAACGGTGCCATTGTTGAAGCAAAACTCGGTGCTAATGCTGTAAGTGAGCAAAAAATAGCAAATAACGCTGTCACCAATGATAAACTCGCTGGTTCTATTGCTTCTACTAAACTCGCTGATGCACCAAGTTCAAGTGGTGCTGCAGAAGCAGGCAAATACCTCCAAGCAGATGGTTCACGTGATGTATCTAACGTCAATGACTTTACTGCTACTATGGTGAAAGGTACTACTGTTCAAATCACTGATGCTTGGCGTTTGAACGTCTCTGGTGGAAACCTCCAAGTTGAATACAAACAAGGAGCAAGTTGGGTTACAAAGGGTTCTTTCTCTTCTTCATAAGTTCAAAAACTTATGCTTTTTTTTTCTATACTTTATATATAAATGGAATTATATAATAGTGATTGTATTGAAGGTATTAAGAAAATACCTGACAATAGTATTGATCTGATATTTGCTGATCTACCATATGGTGGTGGGACTACTGCCTGTAAGTGGGATACTCGTCTTGATATGAACGTATTATGTCCTCAACTATGGAGGATTGCTAAACCTGAAACACCTATAGTATTCACTTGTAATATGAAGTTTCTTTTTGAAATAGTGAAACATATGGGTGAGAAATACTATAAATTTGAAATTATATGGGAAAAGTCAAATTCCACAAATCCATTTCTTGCTAAAAAGCGTCCTATGAATAGACACGAGTTTATCATATTCTTTTACAAGAAACAACCACAAGTTTATACAAGAAACATTAAAAAATATCATAGTGAAACAATAGCACAAAAAAGATATATCAGAAATGAAGGACAATTATATAATTCTAATAATGGAAAAGCACAACAGACATATGATTACAAAATTAGATTACCTAAATCTATTCAAAAATTCAAAATGTGGCATTGTAATAGAATTAATTCAACACAAAAACCACTTACATTATGTGAATTTATTTTGAAATATTGGAGTGAAGAAGGTATGAAAGTGTTAGACCCTACGATGGGGAGCGGCACAATGGCTCACGCTTGTAAAAAGATGAATAGGAAGTTTATTGGTTTTGAAACAGATAACAAACAATTTGAATATGTTTTGAAAAGGGTTAAATAATATGTTACATTATTATATGACTTTTACAAGAGATAGAAGAAAAATTAAAAAAGAATTAATTGATGAATTAAAACATAAATTATCAAATCTACCTAAAACTTTTGAAAATAAACCTATTGAAAACTATAAATGGAAATGGGTTAAAAGTGATTTACCTCATATAAATATTGACTTACCTATTATGCAAGTTGATGTATCTCAAAACCCTTTGATAATTGAAACTAATAGTGAAATACCTAATTGGACTATCGTAAAACATAGTTGTATTGTTGTTGATCGAAAAGATAAACGAATACTTGCTGTATTCATATATGCTGATGATGACCCTAATATATCAAGATGTGTTCAGAATGGATTTCGTCTTGCAGAATTGATGGAGAAGTATTTAAATGCAAAATCACACTCATTTTACAGTGGGTGGAATTTCAAACCACAAAAAAATAAAATTGGAAAATCATTTGAGAAATTAAATAAGCGAATGGACAGATATACTGGTAAAAACTGGTTAGAAGGTTTACAAAGATATTACCACTCTGTAAAGAAATCATATAAAATTCAGTATTACAAAATTAAAAAGGATTATGATGATGAATACATAAGAGAATTAATATGGCTGTATTGTTCTTTGTATGAACTTGAAAAAAGACATTGCCCTGCTATTGCAGAAACAAGATATAATAGAGTTAAAGACTTACCTAATTATAGTGGTTGTTTCTATGGAGTGCCTATAGAGTTAAACCCATCTACAAGTATGGGTGGTTCAATTGATTTTAGCAGTGCAACTCATAGTGATTCTTCAATAAGAGGAACGACAGAAACTATCATATGGAAACCTAAACCTAATGCGGAGAAACCATATTTATTTACAAATAGTTTAGCTAAACTTCATTTTTCAATACATAAAGAATGTATGATATATCAAGTGGGTACAGACCCTCACGGAACATTAAATACAGGTTCTCACGGTGGTGTGGGATTTGTCAATTTAACAAAAGCATTTTTATCAGCAAATACCATATTAAATAATAAATTATATGAAGAGTTAAAAGTTGAAATATGTAATTGTTCAAAATAAATATGTAAAGTTCAAAATAAATATGTAATGTTCAAAGTTGTTCAGAGTTCAAAAAAATAATTCTAATTTTAGAAACTATCTAAATATCTCAAAATCTCTATATCTAATTTCTTTTTCTTTTCATCTTTGAATAACTTTGAACTTTGAACAAGTTTAATCTTATGGAATTTTTATATTTTATATATATATATATATATATTTTAATTTAAACATTCGCATATATTATAGTATTATAGCAAATAATTACATATTTCAAAAATAAAATATAAGTAAATTAGAAAGTATTTCAAAAACATTATGGATATTATCACTTTTTTGAACAAGCATAATCTCAAATGGGCATATATCACACTTGTAAATGGGTGTCCTGTATATTACAAAACGAATGAACCATATAATTACAATCACTTCTATGATGATAATAATGATGAATGGAAGTATAACCAAGAGTTAAATGCAAATGATCGAATGGCTATTTTGAACACATATAACAAGATTGATAAATATAGATTATCTGATAAAACTAAATATGAGAAATACAAAAGTAATAGTGTCTTCATTGCATATGGTTTAGAAAATATATGTGTCATTGATATTGATAATGAACAACTTTTCAAAAACAATTATTCTTCATTAGAAGATACTTTGAAAACCACATATCAATACAAATCAAGGACTAAAAGATATAAACATTACCTTGTCAAAATGGAAATAAATGAACCTCGTCTCGTTTTCAAAGATAGTTCAGGTAATGAGGTTGGCGATATTTTAAACAAACAATGTCCTTGGGTTAGAATTGATGAAATTGTTGAAGGTGAAGGTTTTGAACACGTTCCTCCTAATTCTCTAATTACTAACTATATTTTGAAAAAACCTAAACAAAAGAAAAAAACTAAAGAATTAAGTCACGGTTTTGGTTTCATACCTAAAACTGCAATTCACAATACAACTGAAATTGATGAATTACTTTCTATTATTGATGAAGACTATTGGGATGAATACCAATCGTGGATTTCAATTGGTTTATCTTTGAAAGGTCTATATGGTCAAGTTGGATATACACTGTGGGATAAGTATTCAATGAAGTCTGATAAATACGATGAAGACGAACTGCAGGCACAATGGGAATCGTTCAAAGTGGATGATGAAAAGGTTAGTGTTAGAACTATTGCTCGTTTAGCTTTGAAATCAGATCAATGGACATATTACAAATGGGTGATCAAATATGGAAAGGGATACAAATATATGCTTCATTGTAAAACTCCATTCAATTCAAAATTTTTGAAATACCTTTTAAAAATGTGTGAACCTAAATTTATTTTGAATTATCAATTTACTGAAATTGAAAAGAAACAAAAGAAACAGAAACCTATTTTTGAAAAGTATTTTGAAAAGAATACTAATATTGTTTTAGCATATCTAAATCAATACATATGTTATGTCGCTACTTCAAGCACTTTAATCATTAAACACGATTACGATAAATATGGACATATCATTAATCCTACCATTTTCAAAAGTGATAAAGACCTATCAAAAGCATTATCTAATTTTGTTTTCAAAAATAAGTATATTTCAAAAAAGTTGATCAATGTTCTAACTCTTTGGAATGAATATGAATATAAAAGAGTATTTGATGAATTTATCTATGAACCAGGAAAATACTATGATTATGTCTTTGGTGAATACAATAAATTCAATTCTTGGTATGGATGGAAATATACATATGAACCTGATTTCAAAGTCAATTATGAGTTATTAAAAGAAATCATATTTCATTTGAAGGATATTACTTGTGATGGAGATATGCAATTATACTCCTATATGATTCGTGTGTTCAAACTCGTTTTACAAGGTATTAAACCTGAAATCGCTTTTCTAATACACGGTAAAAAGGGAAGTGGAAAATCTATGATATTTGAATGGTTTGGAAGAAATATAGTGGGTAAAGCAAGTTATGCATATGTTAATAACATTGCTCAATTAACTAATCGTTTCAACTCATATATTACCTCTAAATCATTTACAGTATGTGATGAATTAGCCATTTGGGAGAAGTCAGGTAATACGGCAAACTATGAAATGATGAAGAGTTTAATTACACAGAAAGAAATTCCATATGAACGAAAAGGACAAGAGACTATTATGATGAACGATTTCAACTTTTTTGTAATGATTTCAAATAACTTTTTATGTTATCCTATGGGTGACAAATCTAATCGTCGTATATGTGCTTCAAAAGTAAATGAGAGTAAAATGGGTAATTTCAAATATTTTGAAAAATTAAATAAATGTATGAATGATAAAAAAATATGTAAGCACTTCTTCCATTTCATTATGAATTTAGATATGGAGACTTTCAATGTTAGAACTATTCCTGATACTAAATACAGACGTGAACTTATTGCTTCTTCCACTCCTTCTGAAATTGCTTTCCTTGCATATTATTTGAATATATGTATTAACTCAAAGGAAAAGGAAAATTTCATATCTTGTAAAGGACTGTATAATAAATATGAAGAATGGTGTAATGACCATCATATTATGGAAAGTTACAGTAAGGTTCTTTTTAGAAAATGGAACTTTATTGAAAAAATAGGTAAAAATAAAGGAAGAAAAATTACAACTGATGGACAAGAAAGAGGTTATTATTTTTATCAATCGCAAACACAAGACATATTAAATGATATTTTAGAACAATATGAAATAAAAGATGAATTATTTGGTGGTATGGTTATTAATAAAAAAGAAACTGAATTATCTGATACAAAGGAAGATAGTGATGAAGATAGTGATGAAGATAGTGATGAAGATAGTGATTATTGTGAATCTTACGATCCAATGGATGATTTATGATTAGACAGCAAAGACATCAAAAAATGGCTTCATACCTTTATACTCTTTTTTTATTTTACCTCTTTTCAAAAAACGTTTTTTTTTTCTATTTTACCAAATTTGATGTCTTTGATGTCTTGATGTCTTTTTTTTTATTTTTTACTTTTATCTTATCCTTTTCTTCTCTTCTCTTCTTATTATTATTTTTTTTTTTTTAAAATAAATATATATAGTAGTAGAAGAAAGGAAAGGAAATAACATATGAGAACAATAAGAAGCATCAGAACCCTAATTGTATGGATAATAAGACGCCAAAAGGACTAATCCTTTAACCAAGATAAATAATAAAAAAACCCTATAATTTTAATTTGTTAAAATAACTTAAATAAATATATTTATATATTATATAACACTATTTAGGAAATTATGAGCAATAAAATTATGAAAACCAAAGAAGAATTAAGAGAAATAGCAAAAAACTTACCAATGAGTAAAGTTTTCGAATTAGCAGTTCAAACTTTGCAACAGAAGCAATACCAAAGCAGATCAATGAGTAAATACTTCAAAACCGAACACGGTCGCAAAAAACACAATGAACAACAATTAAGACAGTATTATATAAAGAAAGATCAATATCATCCAACGTTGAATCCAAATGGCAAAATTGAAAAGAAGTACAGAAGGAGTAAACAAGTCGTATCTCAAGGGACTAACACCGAGCCAACAAAAGAAGAAGGTGGCGAACATAAAGAAGAGTAAACAATTAGTAAAAAAAGGAAAGAAGAAAGAAGCAGCAAAACTTGCATCTAAAAGACCAACAACAAAAAAAGGAAAGAGAACATCATCATTTACAATGTCTTTTAAAAAGAAGTTTCCAGGAGTAAAACCATTATCAAAAGAATTTGCAAAAGCAACAGGAATACCAATGAAAGCACAAAAGGAGGTTTTCAAAAAAGGAGAGGGAGCATTTGTATCAGCAGGCAGTCGTGCCACAGTAGGAAACGCACAGCAATGGGCGTATGCACGTTTGTATGCCTTTTATATCAAAGGAAAAAGAGGAGATTTGAATTTTGACAAAGATATTGTTAAAAAGTATAAAATAAAATTCAAGTAATTATATATAACTATATATTTATTTTTTATGAGTAAAATTGTTAGGAATATACAAACAAGACAAAAAGCAAATGATGTAATTTATACACCTAAAAAATTAGCGATTGAAATGATTAATATGTGTGATATAAAACAAACAGATAAAGTATTAGATTGTAGTTTAGGTGGTGGTGTATTTTTTGATAATTTTCCTGAATCTGATAAGGATTGGTGTGAAATTGAAAAAGGTCGTGATTTTTTTGAATATACGAAAGGGAAAAAATATGATTGGGTAATAGGAAATCCACCTTATTCATTATGGAATAAATGGTTAGAACACACTTGTGAAATAACGGATAAATTTTGTTATATTTTTGGTGTATATAATTTAACACCTTCAAGATTAGGTAGAATTATGGATAAGGGATTTGGTATTACAAAAATAACATTATGCAAAGTGGAATGGTGGTTTTCACCTTCATTTTTAGTTGTTTTTGAAAAAAATAAAGAAAATATAATAAAAAATATTAGGGACACTTATCCGTGTGATATATGTGGGAAAAAATGTCGTAGAGGAAGAAAACATAAAGGTAAAATATATGGTATGAATGAATGTTCTAAAAAGTGTTAAAAAGTATTTAAATAAAACATTATATATATATAAATATTAAAATGAAAAATAATTTATTTGAAACTTATGAAATACAATTTAATATGATGAAAAATATAGCATTAAAACGATATAAAGAAATAAAAAAATTAAGACAACAAGTAGAGGATTTAAAGAAAGAGAAAGAAATACTTGCGAATGTAGTGACATCTTACTTAAAAGATGAAATTGAAAAAGAACATAACAATATAATAAATGATTATACAATAATTTAATTTAAAGATAATTATCTATACTATTAATGGGGTTGTTCTATCAAGATGTTTCAGAATGAGAAACGGATATTTTAGTCTTCCCCCCACCTCCAATCCCAGTTACTGTTGTGTGTATGACCTGTTATGAATTATTTGCGAATTTATAATTATTAAAATACTTTTTTTATTTTAAAAAACATAAAACTAATTTAGTTTTATTGTTCAATTTCTTCAACTTCTTCAATATCAGGAAGAGGTTTAGGTTCTTCTTTTGGTTCATCAAAATTGAAATCATCTTTTTCACGTGGAAATTTATCAGTAATATTTTCAGTGAACCCTTTAAATGCTTGTGGAGGATTACAAGCTATTTTCAAAAACATAAAATCATATTTCTTCCTTGTGCAATATCTATACATCTTATTGAAATATTTACGAGAACCAAATAAACTGCCGTATTCTTCATATATATTTTCATATTCCTTTGCATTATATGTTTTGAAAATTACCACATCAGTACAATTAGACCTAACACATTTATTAATTTGTTTAAGTGCTTGACTAACATAAATTATGGATGTATTACTATGGCGAGCACGTGTGACAAGGTTATTCAATGCTTTGCATTTTGTGCCGACATTATCATCAATACAAATGATACATTTAGGTCTATCCTCTTCCTGATATGAATTTTGATAAAGAGTAATATCTCTAATCATATTGTCATCATATTTCAAATGAATAGAAGGACGATTGTATTCACGGACAGGAGCACAAGTTCGATCTGATAAACCAGTTGGACTAAAATAATGAAAATTTTTCACATTTTCAAGAATATTAAACATCTCTTTTCTATATAACATATTCATTAAAAGAACGCCTTTACCACTTCCACGCCCACCTAAAATAGATAAGACGAAATTATTTTTAAGGTCAGGCAGAGGTTCAGCAACAGGCGTAATAAGTTTATACATTGTTGCAGAATCATTATTAACAGGATATATATTCAAATCAACAGACATAGTCTTTTATTATATAAAAAGTAAAGATAAAAAATTTTGAAAAACTTACTTGATCTGTTTGAGAAAACGACTAACCTCTTCATCATACTTCCCAGGTATTTTCAACTTATGAGATGACTTCATTTTGAACACATCACTCTGTTTGACAGTCCTTTTTTTAGGTGGTTTAAGGGTTTTATTAATATAATTATTTAATATATAATCATTCTTTTTCATTTTTATCTAATTATAATATATAATAGAAAGAAATTATGAAATTACTTGTATTGACTAATTCAAAAAATACCGTCCCAACGACATTCAACTCTTCCACCCATTTCACCGCTCTTTTGAATAGAGTAATCAAATTACCTCGTTTTTGTCAAGTATGTGTATTGTCATCTTCTGTAGATGATGCAAATAAACCTAAATTACATTATGTAGCTTTGAATAACTTGCCTATTACAACAAATGTAGGTAATGGAGAAAAAGGAAACCAAACAAAAATAGTAGGAGCAATTATTAGTGATGCAAATAATTACAGACAGAATTGGATAGATTTGGATAATCCAGCATCAATTACAATAACAGATTTAGATGTTAGTATTGTAAATCAAGATAATGAGGAATCAAGCGGATTAACAGGTTCAACTGAAATTGTTTTAGCATACAGAGCTGACCCTTTGAAAATACGTAGAATCAATTAAGGAATAATTTAACTAACGTATAAAATAGAAAATTAAAATCTAATCATAATATATAAATATGGACTCAAATGGTAAAATTATTCAAAATGAAACACCTTCAATTTTAAATATAAAACCAGTTGAAGAATTGGATTTACCAGAAAAAAGTATTCCATCAAATCCAGAAGATGATTATAGTGATATTGAAATTGAAGATGTTGAAAAGAAAGACATATTTGTAAAACCAGAAACAGAACAAAAGAAAAAGAAGAAAGGAAAAAAAATAATATCTGAAAAACAGAAAGCACATTTAAAGAGAATGCGTGAAAAATTAAGAGAAAGTCAAGCAAGAAGACGAAAAGAGAAAGGTAAACCAGAACCAAAACCAAAACAAAAGCATAACATAGATGACCTATACAATAAAATAGAAATGCTAATGAGTCAATACAATAAACCTATTTCAAAACCAGAACCTATTTCAAAACCAGAACCTATTTCAAAACCAGAACCTATTTCAAAACCGCAACCTATTTCAAAACCAAAACCACAACCTATTTCAAAACCAAAACCAAAACCACTAACAGGAACTTATTCATTAGATTTTACAAAATCAGTCGTTCCATATGGAAATCCATTTTCATTTTAATATATATATATTAATATTATGAAACACAAAAAAATCACTTGTTATTTACCTAAATCAGTGGAAAAGAAAGTGAATAGAACAAGACAAGATAAGCCACGAGATTGGGTAAATGTATTTATGTATTCAGATAACAGACAGAGATTAATTTATAATGAAGATTTCAAAGTAGAAGATATTCATTTAGATGGAGGTCAATCATTTAATAAAAACACATTATATAAAGACCACAATCTTTCAAAAAATGATAACATGTTTGATTATTATAAAATTTTGAAAACTTCAATAAAAAAGAAAAATTATGTTAAAAAACGAAAAAAAGCATTAAATAAGAAACAAGAAACCGATGATACACCACCTTTAACAGGATTGAACATAATACACGGTAAGGTTGTAGTAAAATTCTAATCTATATATATATTTATTATTAAGAATGTCATTCAATAGTTTTCAGAATACATTAGAGCAATTAGAAAATGCAAAAAATTTACAAGCAGAAACAGATTTCAATGAAACAATACAAGATATAAACGATAAAGCAAATGAACAAACAGGTTTATTTGGTGATATTGAAAAAGCAGGTGCTTCCGTTGGTGGCGTAGTTGTCGCAGGTAAAAGCATCAAATCACTTTATGATAAAATACAAGCATTAAGAAAAGGAAAAGCAAAAGCAGAACCAGAAGAAGAAGATAATATAGAAGGTTCTTCTGAACCAAGTGATTTTCAAAAAGCATTAGATGATGATAATTTTGACGAAATGAGACGCATATTAGGTAAGCAAAGTGAAGCTGAAGCAGCACCAGAAGCAGCACCAGAAGCAGTTGAAGGAGAAGGAGAATTTACATTAGAAGGTAATCCTTTTAATATAGGATTAAAGGATGTTACAGATGCAATTCAAGATAAAGTACAACAAACAGTAAGACAAGTAACAGGACAAGATGAACCAACTGTAACTGAGACCCCATTAGAACCCAAAACACTTGAAGAACCTGATACAGGTTTACCAATTGAAAGTTCTGAACCTGCAGGAATTGGAGGAGGCGATATAGAATTAGCACCTGTAAAAGGAGCAGTTCAGCAACCATCAGAAGAGACAGATTTAGAAGGTTTTACAGGAGAAGGAGAAGCAGTAGAAGAAGAAGCATCAACATCATTAGGAGATGTATTAAGTAATCTAACTTCAAAAGTAGCAAGTGGAGTATCAAACGCAACATCAGCAGTAAAATCAGCAACATCAGGATTAGCAGACGCAGCAGCAGCAGGAGCAGAAGAAGGAGCAGAAGAACTTGGAGCAGCAGGAACAGAAGAACTCGCAGGCGCAGCAGCGGACTTTATACCTGTAATTGGCCCAATAATTGGAACTATATTACAGGGTATTGGAATCGCAACTTCTGTTGGAGGAATAGCAGCAGGTATAATTGGGACGGCGGACGCAGGAGCAGATCAAGCAAAAGCAACAACAGCAGCAGAAAGAACAGAACAAGCAGCAAAAGACTTACCTCCTGCAAATTTAGCAGGAGAGTATGCGGTTGGAACAAGTTCTCTATTACAACAAATAAATTAAGAAATAAATAATATTTTGTTTATTTATAAAATAAAAATATAAATATATTATATAATAAAAAATTATGGCGACATCATCTCAAATTGTATTCGAAGAAAGAAACTCAGACGCAGGATTAGGTCAAACAATCCGTTTCTCTATTCCTCAATCTATAGCATTAATCAATCCACAGCAATGTTACTTAAAATTTAATCTCGTTGTTGGTCAAACAAAGGGAAAAGTTGCTTTGCCAAATGGAACAGAAGCAGATGAGGCACATTGGTTTCCTTGGACATTAGGAGCAGGGGGAGCAGCAAATTTAATTCGTAATTTAACGATTCGATCAAATGGCGTAACGATTGAGCAAATAACAGATTATAACCGCCTGAACAGAATTTTAGTAAATTACATTAAGAATCCAACACAAAAAAATATGGATAGACTTTACAAAGCAGCAGATACTCAAAAGGTGAAGAGAGTCAATACACTCACTCGCCGTTCTGTTACTGCAGGAGTTAGTGAAGCAAATTTCACACAAGAAAATATGGAAGTTGAAGTATGTTTACCACTTGAATTATCAGGTATTTTGAATAACCCACAACCATTTCCAAATATGATTGCTCCACTTGAAGTTGAGATTTTACTTGAAGAAGAGGTATATAATGTTATTTCCGCACAAGGTGCTCAATTAGGAGGAGAAGCAGCAAATTTTGAAGCTGACAAAGATTTACAAAACACAGTAGGAGGTTATAGAAATAATACTATTACATACAAAGTTGATGGAACTATTACAGGAAACCAAACATCATTAGATTTACTTGCGACTAATGACGCAGGAACTAACTTGTATCAAGAAGTAACCGCTGAAACTTGTGCCAACTTACCATTTTACAATGGTCAAGAATGTACCGTAGAATGTTCTCAAGGAGATGTAGATATTACAATCAATACCGTTCAAAAAGATGCTGCCACAGGAAGATTACAATTGAATTTCGATAGTGTTGATTTTGCCGCAAATACCACGGCAAACCCATTTATTTACATTAAAGTTCCAACAGCAAAACCAACTATGAAATTATCAGAACTTCAATTAGTTGTAGGCACAGTCGCACCATCGGCGCAACAAATGAAAGCAATTGAATCTGCAGTAAGAACAGGTGACGGTTATGGATATTCATACAAAAGTTATGCCCACTTGCCTGTTAATATGTCTGCAGGAGCATTACAAGTAAGTAATTTAATAAATTCACGATATAAATTTTGTAAAGCAATCTTGTCCTTTTGGGAGAATGTAGGTTCAGTAAAATATGTTGAAAAAGAAAATTTATTATGCGAAATTGATTCAAATGTCTTACCAAATACATACCAATATAGACTCGCAGGATTGAACGTACCAAATCGTGAGGTTCAAGTTGATCGCTTTCAAAGAGCAAGAAATCAACAGGGTGCTTATGGTGCAGTAGCAACGAAAGAATTAGAACAAGCACTCGCCTGCTGTGGTTATGAACTCGCTGATTATTCAAATGCTGATGGTTGCTTTTTATTCGGCAGAGGGTTAGTGCCTGCGAATACCGCATTTACTTATGATATGAGTAGAGATGAAGAAACTCGTTTAAATATGAAATTCGCAGCTCAAAGTCAATCACTTTTGAATCACAACTATATCTGTCATTTAAAAGAACTTCAAATAGGTAAAAATGGTGTTCAAGTTGTAGATTAAATAAAAAATAAATTTTTTCTTTTTATCTTATATAAAAAAATATTAACTTATTATATAATAAATAAAAATGGCAAAAGTAGTATCAATCTCAAAAAACAGAGTATTTCCTGTTAATTCAAGAACAACTTACAGTTTCAAAAACGGAAATGCAAGTATGACTTTCCAAATCACAGAGGATAATATGAGATTAATTGATTCCTCTTCTATCAGACTAAACTTTTTATTGAATGTTTTAGATGATGCAACCACAAGAAACGCACAAAATCCTTGCAGAGTAAACAACCAAGATACAGCAGGAACAGGAGCAAAGAATTGTAATTTAAATTCACGTATTGCTGCTAATAGTGTTATAGGCGTATTACGTCTTTCAAATATGAACAGTGAAGTAATTGAAGAAATTAGAAGTTACGGACATATGCTTTCAAGTGTATTGCCTGCGACTCATAGTTTTGAAACTTACCAAAATTGGGGTTCATTAAAATATAACGCATTCGCAAAAGACCAAACACAAGGACTTGCCTGTAATGGAGTCATTCCTTGCTCTCTTCAATTGAAAGCAGGTATTTTGAATACTGGAAGACCTATTTCAACTGCAGATTTAGGTGGTTTGCAGATTACAATTCAATTAGAAAGTGATAATCAAGTTTTAAGTGGCACTGACGCTTCAAACTGTCATTACGAATTATCGCACGTGTCACTCACTTATACGTCAATGAATTTATCTGCTCCTGATATGCCTTCAAATGAAATGCTCCAATACCCTGCGTACTCCTCGTACCTCAACATCGTTTCGAGCAGTGATGATTCACAAAGCCTTTCTCTGGGTCTTCGATCTTGCCGTGCTGCTTTTACAAATTATATTAAGACAAGTAATTTGAATAACTTTGCTAAAGATGGTTATGAAACGAATAGATTAAGAGATGCAGGAGATGCTGATGTTGATATAAAAACAATGACTCATATGAGAAACAATGTTAAATTTCCAAAGAAATATGATATTAATGAAAGAATTCCTGTTAGAAATGGTGTATATGAAGCTCAACTTCAAAGAGAATATTTAGATTGCTTTATGCCTTTTAGATATATTTCATCTTCTCTTCAAAGTCCGGAAACACAAGGTTTCAAATCGGTTGATCCATTAGAGGAAAACGCACCTGATGTCCTTTTTGTAGGAGGCACAGGAGCAAACTATGATGGTATGAAGACAGGACAAGGTGCTGATTTCTCACAAGCAATGTATTCGGCACGTATACAAAGTGAGTTGCTTGATGGAACACCTAATACAGCATTTACATATGCTTTGTCTAATCAAGGACTTGCCGTAAAACGCCAAAATGTTCAACCTGTGATGTAATTTGAAAGGTTAAATTATAAATTTTTTTTATTTTTTATTTATATAAAAAATATTAACTTATTATATAATAAAAAAATATGGAACAAGCAGACGAAATCGCTCAACTTTTAAGATTAAATAACTCTAAACAAAAGGGTTCCGTTCGTATAGAATCTGATATTCTTGAACCTGCCACATCTTCTCAATCCTATGCCACTTTTAATTTAAGAAAAGCAGGTATTTTATCCACTGATTCACGCCTTATATTACCACTTTATGCAAGTAATGCAAGCACTCGTCTTACAATGATGGGAGGAGCATACGGTATTTTGAAATCCGCCACAATTCGTACATCTTCAGGAGTCGTATTAGCACAAACAACAGATGTAGCATATTTAGCATCTATGAATAATCATTATGTTCCACAAGAAAAACGTGACCTTGTGGGAAGATACAAAAACGGAACTTGGAATGTATTTGGATATGAAGAAGATGGAACAAGTTTTGTAGAAGGAGTATATGGTATTCAAAATCTATCAATTGCAGGAACTGATAGAGACCAACACGCAAGACACCGTTTAGGAACATCTTCGGCAAACAGAATAGAATATGTAATTTCTATGGCAGAGTTATTTCCTGGTCTCTTTCCTGTTTCACTTCCATTGTTCTGTATAGATGGAAATGTTCAGTTATTTTTAGAATTTGCGGATCAAGGAAGCACAGGACAAGTTGCTGTATCTAATGATGGAAATAATGGAAACATAGGAGATGTAACCATTGATTTACCAAACTTAAAATTTATTTCTGATCACGTTTTTTACGATTCTGCTTCAATGGATCAATTACTTGCTTCAACTCGTTCCTCAAAAGGTTTGATTGTTCCGTATTCAGATTTCAATGAAGTGGTATTCACGCATATCGCTCCTGCAGAACCAACAGCAAATAATGAAACAAGTGTAACTTATACAAGAAGTGTAGGCTTAAGTGGTTTAAGAGTCAAATACGCTCTTTTCCACCAAGAAGAAGCTTCTGCAGATGGTACGCCAACAGGAGGACAAAAAATAGCAGGTAAATTTGCATCTCTTGATTCTCACGCTGGTGTGGGAGGTCAAACTCTTCAATTACAAATAAATAATGAAAATTATTACAATAACCCACTTCCAACAGAAGAATTTTTCCGTGAATTAGAAGAAGTCCACGGCAAACCACCACACGTACCATATCCTCTATACACAACTATTGGTGGTGTAACAGACGGCACATTTGGAGACGGCACAGCAAAATATACTTTATCTGGAAGAACACTTGTAACGACTGATGAATGTTTTGGAGTTCCACAAACAAATTTAGTTGGTAATGCTTGTCTTATAGGAGTTAATTTTGCTAATCCAATGTTAAGAGATAGAAACACTGGATTTGAAGGAGTTGAAGTATCTAATGTTCCTGTTCAAATTACATACCGTCGTTCATTTACCAATGGTTTCGCAAAGAATATCAAACAAAGGTGCTTTTTCTGCGTGGAAAGAGTGATGGCAATCCGTAATGGACAAATTGTAAATAATTACAGTTAAATAAATCATTTAACTAAATTTTTATAAAAAAAATAGGAATTAAAAGAGTTATATTTTTTATGATTTTATATTATATACTAAAATATGAGTAAAACTTTTATATTAGAATGTGGACGGATTAATTCGATTGGCGTTGCTGGAACAGATGAAGACGCAGACAATAAGAGTTCGTGGCGTAATCAGATCAAACCTGTATATTTAAGGCAAGGTGATACGGTTTCACTTCAAAATGTATTAATAAATGTTCCTGGTGCGGATACAAATGCGATTCAGTTTCAAGGAAGTTCAGCTTCCCCAAACAATAATGTTCAAGATAATTTTACACTTTTGAAAGTAGGATTTTATATAAATCACAATGGAACAAATACACTTGCTATGCCGTGTCATTATATTGCTTATAACCCTATTACAACAACGAGAATAGCAATGAATGTAGATACAGACCGTTCAGTTGTTGAGGACGGTGTTACAAAAATGAATAACTCTTTTGGACAATTAAAAGATGACCAATATATATATAATGGCGACGGTTCACAATCAGAAGAAGATTTATTAAGAAATAGTGGTTCTTGGTTTGGTAATAATCCATTTTTCAATATAAATGGTAAAAAATTTGCCAAGATAGACCCATTTTATAATGGTTGGGCAAGACCAAATGTTGATGGTCATTTAGGAAAAGGAGTTGAACCACTTCTGTTAACAAGTGAAATACCTATACAGATAGACCCTGGATTTACAGCACCTAATAGCATAGCAGATCAAATGACAGAAATACTCTCAAGAACAAATAAAATAAAAGGTTCAGTTGAAGATGTATTTATAGCACATGCAAGAGCAGAAAAAGTAGAAGATGAAACTTTTGCGCCTCCTTTAATAGACCAATATGGGTTAAATGGAAATACATATAAAACCGTCACTTGTAATTTTCAAAAACACATAGATGAACAGCATCATATATATAGTAATATAGCAGTAGATGAACCATATCAGTGGAAATACTCAATGGACATAGTTTCAAACAGTATAACAGATAATATGGTAGGAAACAGATATATTACAGAAGGACAAGATGCAGAATATGCAAATTACCAAGTGGATTACCCTGTTTTTGTGTGGAATAGATTTATTGGAAGTGACCCATCTGTTTTTGACATAGATGTAGAGGGACAATATAGTTATTATAGTCCATCTTCAACAAAACTAATTGAAGGAGCAGGAACAGATACAATAATAACATCAACAGGATTCAGTTCAAACTTATCCACTTTCAATGATACATTTAGACAAGTATTAACAGGAACACACGGTGCTTATTTATATATGACTGGAAGTGATGCTTTTAAAATAGGATTAACTTCTAATATAGGAACAAATTTAGTTGATAAACCTGGTTTATTTGAAGACAATGATACTGCAGAAAGCACAGATATACTTGCATATAATAGATTTTTAGGACTAAATGGAAACTGGACAGCAGTAGAACATCAAATTTTCAAAAATACAAATTTGGGACACCCTGATGGAGCTCAACCTTATCAGTATTCTGGTTCAACTTATGCGGAGGACTTTTTTGCATATGTAGATGCTGGAGGTGGTAGGTTTGTAGATAATACGATAGTAATGGGTATATCAGATGGTGGTTTAGGAGGGGTAGGATATAAATATCTGTTTAATTGTTTAACACAAGAAAGTGGAGGAATAGTAGAAGGAGGACATTATAAAATAAGTTTTACATTAGCAATAAACGCCCCTTATGATTGGAATACAAGTGGAATAAGAATAGGAGTAGGTGGAAATGGTGGAATAGGGTTAAGTTTTCAAAGTTTCAATTCAAATGGGACACAGGAGATAGAATTTGTAGCAACAGCATCATCAATAGCATCAAATGCGATTGCTTTTGGAGTATATTATAATAATGTAGCTGCAGAAGTAACAGTATCAAATATTTCAATATTACGAGAATATGTAGGAGGAGAGAATGAGACATATTCAATTTCAAATATATGGACAAGTGATTACACAGATACAGAAGACAATAAAATATATTCAATTCAAAAAAATAACAGTCAATCTAATATAGAATTAGAAATAACAGATAATACAATACCTGTTCAAACGCCGACCTATACAGGAGTAGATTTCAATAGAGTATATACATTATTGACAAAAGGATTAGTATTTAGTTTTAGTAGTGGTAGTTATTCAGTTACATCATCTTTGAATGGACACGATCCAAATGTATCAGTATTTTACAATAATGATGATGCTAATTATACATATTGGATTTTTCAAACATTTTCATCACCAACAACGTGGTATGCATATAGGTTATCAAAATATGTAGGTGCTTTACCTGAAAATGGGGATATAATAGGTACAATTGAATCAAATGGAGTATTATTAAAATTTTCTCCACGAAACGGACAACAGTTTTTAGACCTTGAAAATTCAAATAATTATACATTTACGACAAATTTTGTAGATTTATCCGCTGGAAATAATTGGAATACAAATGCATCATTTACAGGCAACTCTTATGCTATGATAAATCATATAGGAGATGAGCAAACAATAAATATAGGTGGAAGTGATTATGCATATGATTGGGAATTAGATCAACAAGGAGGAGGGACAAATGAATATTATTTTCAATTAAATGAAGATGGAGTGAGTGGGAATTGGAAATATGAAACAGGAGCACACGAAGGAACTTGGACATATGATGGAACTAATATAATAGCAGTAGCCACAACAGGAAGTGGGTTTACTTTACATTCTGCTTCACCACCTGCTTTAACAAATAAGATAGTTGCTAATATTCTAATAACAAATGAAGATTTCAATAATCCTCCTGGTTTGCCTTGGAGTATAGCACGAAAATACTATTATACTTTTCAAAGATATATTTCAACTTCAATAGGATATAGAACATATTATATTACAACAATAGAAACAAATCCTGATGATACAGCATTAGGTGGTTTGAAGGGGATAGTATATACAGCTGCAGGAGTTTCAAATGAAGGAACTTGGACAATAAATACAGTTGCTAAAACTTGGACAAGTGGAATAATATCAGACCCTGTAACATTGACAACAACAACGACATTTACTTTATCGAATGCGGTTCAATATGCAACATCACAGAACTATGTTCAAGGAGGACAGACATATTCTATACCAACAGATGGACAACAATATGGAAGCGGATATGAATCATTTGGAGATACAGATGTTGAAACCGTATCCTCACCTATAAAATATTTAGGTTGTGATAATGATACAGATTTTGATAATTTACAAGCAATAATAAATGGGAGACAATTTGATGATATAAATGATACTTTCAATGCTTATAATGGATTAAAATGGACACTTGTTCAAGATAATGTGAATTCAAGATATAAAATGGAAATTTTTCAAAATTCAAATTCAGAAAGAATATTAACAATTTCAAAACCGTACAGTGAAATATTTCCAATGGGATGGATAATATTGAGATGTAATTCATTAACAAGAGTTCAACTTCAAACAAATGATACAACAATATCATCTGTTACAACAAAAGCATATTTTACATTAGAAACAGCAGATATACCAAATGGTTTAAAATCACCATATACAAATGGAAAAACAGGACAACAATATCCATTTTATCAAAATCAATCATTTATACCAATATATGATACAGGAACTTTGAAAACATTTCAAAATGCGGATGTAGATACTTCAAAAGCATATTTACCTAAACATCAACTGTTGATGACAAATTTAGTTTTGAACATTGAAACTTTGAAAAAAATTGAACTTCTATTTCGTAATACAGAAGTATATGAAGGAACATATATTAAAAATAGTGAAATAGCAAATGATTTTGAAAACTATTATACTAAATTAGATTTAGGAAGAGGAGATGATAATTTTATAGATATATCAAATCAAACTGCAGCAGATAATACAACAGGACAGAAACCATTAGTCGCAAAATATATGAGAGATCAAGGAACAATGGGAGTGGATAATGGAACAAATGATACAAAAAATATGGGAAATATAAACCCAAGATATACACCAAGATCAACAGAAGAAGGAAAAGAAAACAGAGTTCGCATATTTACAAGATGGAGGGATGATTATAATACACGAATTGTGTCATCAAATATGTTAGATTTTGAATTTTGTTATGGTGATACTTTGACTTTATATGACTTTCAAAAAAATAATAGTGAATTATATGCTTATTGTAAAAATAATAATGTAGGCATCATTCCATTCAAAGCTAAAGATGGAACATTAAGAATTGGTTTTGAAATCTATCAAGATTATATAGAAGATGAAATTTTGAAAATACAGAATTTAACATATGCTATATATTCAACTTCATTTGTTGATCACGATTATGTAGGATTAACCAATAATGATGACCCAGCAGAAGTTGTTTCAGGAGCAGAAAGCGGATATAAATACACGAATGATGCAAGAATGATGATGAATTATTTGAATGTAGGAGCATCAAAACCAACAGTTCAATATTCAAATGACTTCTCAAGGTTCTCGTTCTCTTACTTCCACACACCGCAGTTCTTTAATGCGATTACTGACGGCGGTTCAACATCACAGTTAGGAGATGAAATAGCAATATTATATGATCAAAATGACAATTTAAGAAATGAAACATTTCCAGTAGCAACAATACGAGGACAGAAACAATCCAAATGTAACACAGGAATCAATGAATCACAAGCAGGAATATACATATCAGATGTCTTCTATAAAAAGGTTACAGATGGAATAAT
>Ga0181394_1000211_pt1 | contig 25818 bp, 52 predicted proteins | sample 17SPOviralmetaG_FD_130123 | JGI IMG/M metagenome (GOLD analysis project Ga0181394, IMG submission 130123) | Marine viral communities from the oligotrophic San Pedro Time Series (SPOT) site, San Pedro Channel, CA, USA - 17 SPOT_SRF_2010-11-23 | ecosystem: Environmental > Aquatic > Marine > Strait...
ATAGCTAGAGAAAAAGCTGAACAAGAGCGTAAAGCCGAAGAAGAGCGTATTGCTAGAGAAAAAGCTGAAGAAGAAGCTCGTATAGAGGCAGAGCGTTTAGCTGAACTAGAGCGTATTCGTTTAAAGGAAGAAGAAGCAGAAAGACAAAGGCTCCAGGCTATTGAGGACGAGAAACAGGCCAATTTCGCTCAAACAGGCTATATGGAGCTTGATACTGAGCGTGAGGCTAGAGAGTTAGCCGAAGAACAAGCTCGTATTGAAGAAGAAATAAAAAACTCTATAAATTTAAGTACAGATAATAGTAAAAGCGATGGAGAACCTCTTACTAAAGAAGAAGAAGAGAAACTAGAAGAGCTTGTAAATGTTATTATAGAGTTACAAGAAACATTAGACCCTGAGGAATATGAAGTTGAAGAAGAAGTATTTGAAATCAAAGAAATTATTATTGTTACTACTACTACCACCACTACTACTACTACGATCCCCATTAAAGAAGTTTTTGAAGAAGACGAAATACTACAAGAGGAACCTGAACTTCTGGAAATAGAAGAAGAAATAATCTTAACTGAAGAAGAAATTGAAATTCTTGTAGAGGAAACAGAAGAAGCTATTAATGAAGTTGTTGAAGTAGAAGTTTTAGAAAATGTCTTTGAAGAAAAATCTATAGAAATTATTGAAGAAGATGAGTTAGAAAATTTATCTGAAGAAGATGCTGAAGAGTATGTAGAAGCTGTTGAGGAAGCTGTAGCAGAAGTCGTTGCTGAGTTAGAAACAGAAGAGCTTGTTGAAGTAGTTGAGCAGGTTGCATCAGTAAATGTACAAAATCTAGCCAATGCTGACACTCAAACAAAAGCTGTAGTTAAAGCTGTTGTCCAAGAAGTTACAAAAGTAGAAACTGTTGAGCAATTATCAGAAGAAGAAAAGGTTGCAGTCGCTGAAGTTTTAGGAATTAAAGATCAAGAAACAGCTGCTCAAGATATAGAGATTATTGCTAAACAGGCTGAAAAAGAACCTGCAGTTGCTGAAGCTGTGTCTGAATATGTAGATAGAGCTATAGAAAATAAAGATGTAGAGAACTATACACTAGCAGATGTTGTTACAGAGGTGCAAGTAGAGGTCTTCCTAGCCAACCCTGTGGGTGCTATAATAGATATAGATTTAGAAAATATTACTTTATCAGAGATTGGTTCTGATATGAGTAACGATCAGAAGGAGAAAGCACAAGAAGTTGTAGTCCCTGTGATTATAGCTTCACAAATTATAGCTAACGCAGGAGCGTTAATTAGGAGACCATTTTGAAATTAATTAAAAAAATGGTGGGAGCTCTTTACAATTTATTAGGATTACCTTACTACACAGTAAAGTATGTAATCAAAAAAACTATACAAGTTTTAAAATCTTTTAAAAAGATAAAAATAAAAAAAATAGGCAAATGGATATTTGATGTATTCAAAGAGTCTATTGCACAAATTTTTACACTACTAGGTTTTTTCATAGCCTGGTTCACTTTGACAGGAACAGCACAAGATATAGTAGGTATAGCGATAGTAGTATCTACAATTATATGGTTATTAACTATCAGATTGAGAGATTAACAATGGAATGTTGCGGTAATGGTTGTTGCGGAGGCGAATAATAGATGCAAGAAGGCATGAGTAAGATTAATAAAATAAAGATCATAATAGCTCGTATGCTTGCGGTGTTCATAGCCAATGGTCTTGCGGTAATAGGTGCTGGTTCACTTATAGGCGTGGACACAGTAAGCTCTGTTCTTTTAGCAGGAAGTTTAGGTGTTATCAAAGTAGCTGAATCTTTAGCTAGAGCATATATAGACGATGGAAAAATTACTCTTGAAGAAATAAATGATAGTTTTGGTACTATGGAGAAGAAGAAATAATGTGTACATGCACATATTTATGCTGTGGTTGTAAATTCCATTGTATGAATTTTAAGGAGAAATAATGGCTGATAATGGTATGACACAAAAGGAGATGTTACTTCTGGTATTAGAGGGACAAGATAAAATAAATGAGCGAATTGACTCGCTTCACGAAAAAGTCAATGCAAAGATTTCAAGACAGGAACTCGCAGGATGGGTTGTCGTTCTAGGCACACTCTCCGCAATCACAACACAAATGTAATCAGTCGCCTCGAAAGGAGGTATCATGACAGAAATCATATTAGTACTTACAGTCTCACTTATATCTATTGGTGTATTGGTTTGGCTAGCGGTACTTTCTACAAGATTTATTAAAGAATTTATACCAATAGTACAGGAGATTTTGGATGAGAAAAAAGATCAATAGATGTGATGAGTGTAAGGAACCACTCAGAAACATACAGACAAATCAATGGATGTGTCAACAAAGTCCAACTAAATGTAAACAGTCAACAAAAGTTATGTTTATACACGAGGAAGAAGAATGAAAGATAAATGGCGTTTTGCTGCGTTAATAGTTTATTTAGTTATATGTGTGTACGACTTTATGCTGGTTCCAATATATTATGGGATAGCAAGAATGGATTTAAATTTAGCAGATTATATGCAATACCTATCACTAATAGAAGACCCATTAGTACAAATGGAGTATCTAAAAAAGTTAGTTTCACAACACGAACCTTTTACACTTAAGGGTGGTGGATTGTTTCACTTATCATTCGGGGCAATACTTACAGCTAGTACACTTAAGACATGAACGAATGGATGTTTATGTTTTTTTCAGTTATTTTACTTTATGTATCAGCTTATATTGGTTCTACAAAGAGATGAAGCTTTGAATCAAACCCAACCTAACTGTCCTGTATGCAACTCAATACTTTTTGAAGTAAAGGCAGGTCTTTATTGCTATAATAAAAACTGTATTCAATTTAAGCAAAAAGTAGTAGCTTGTTGTGAAGGAGGGTTCTGTTGAACGAAAAAGCAGCAGATAAAAAGATTAAAAGAAATTTAGAACACGCAGCAGCAATGATCATGTGTTGGATTCCTAAAGAAAAAAGAAATCAATATTTAAATTACTTCTATTCTTTATTTACAGATTAATAAAAAAAGAGGTTAAGTTTTGCAACGAAACCTCTTCTTTTAACACAGTATCTTACTATGGACTATCCATAGATCGAATATACTCTTACGAGTCTAGCCTAACAATTTTCCTAGTAAAGCTCGTGTAGGATATTTATTGTTGACAGCCCACGCTTCAACTTTTTCCCATAAGTTTATCCAAGAGCTACTAGCTTTAACATACTTTCTAACTTCTTCGTGTTCATCTACACCTGTGATTGTTTTTGCAATAAGCTTGTCGCCTATTTCATCAAAACAATCTTCAGCATTTGATAGGCTAAAGACACCTTTACTATTAACAAATACTCTGAATGCAGATAACAATGGATACAGTGCTCCTTTGTTTAAGATATAAGTTGGATAATCAGTTCCAAAGTTGTAGCTTCGTAAAGGATTTGTTTCAGGTTTTTTTCCTGAGAACTTAGCTAAAGCCATAGGTTTTGGATCCATCTCCTTGCTAATTTTTGTATGATTTTTGCATACATAGTCAACTCTTGCTTGTACCATGTCTCTGAATATTAAAATTTCAGGTAATGATTTGGCAATATTTTTATAGTCTTTTTTATTAACTCTAAAGTCTGCAAGTATGCTTTGTACTGCACCATACGCACCTTTTGGCATATATGGATCTTCTTCATCAAAATCTTTATCTGTTGGGATAAAGCATTTCATTAGCTGTATTAAACCTAATACATTTTGTACACCTGTATCATTTTGGAAGTAATTAACTACTTCTTCAGGATAGGAAGAATCTTTGAGTGCTTTTTTAATAAAGTCAAAGTCTCCTGCTAAGTTCATGTGTGAATGATCTGTAACTTCTAAGTTATTATTTAAACCAAACACAACACCTAGTTTTTGATCTAGAGGTAATCCTGTGTATACAGTTACAGGCACTCTCTTAGTACTAGATAAACTTCCTTGTTGAAATAGTTGCTGTATAGCAGCGTACAAATGACCACCATTAGCCATACCTTCTAAATCTGATGATTTAGTAGACATGGTAATAATCATGTTGTTTTCTTTTATTTCTACTTTGCTTGCAAACAAATAAATACCATTTGCAGCTAAATGAAATGTATCAGGATTATCGCTTCCAGAAAGAGCCTCAAGTAAATCATCATTAAGATTTTCTTTAGGTCTTCTAGGATTAGGAAAGTATTCTATGTTTTTCTCTTTTGCAAGGGATTGGCAGAATACATTTGCCTGATAGGTTTTGATTGATCGTGCATAACGATCAGTTGTAGTCTTAGCTCCAGATTCTGTTTCTAGAGTAATAGTTAAATTAGCCATGCTAACTCTCCTTAATATATCACAAGTACTTTTGTACTTTACTTACGACACTTTTGTGCCGACATAAGTAATTTACTATGTCATTTAAATTATGCAAGTTTATCAAGGTGTTTTTTCTACAGCTATACTTAGTATATGTATTACTACAAAACAGAAGTGTTAAGAGTAGTTGATGGAGATACAGTAGATGTCAGAATGGATTTGGGTTTTAATGTGTGGCATAAATGTCGTGTACGACTCCTGGGCATTAATGCTCCTGAATCACGAACAAGAGATCTTGAAGAGAAAAAACGAGGCTTGGCCGCAAAAGCTTTCTTAATAGAAGTGCTAGAAACAGCACAATCAGATGTCGAACTGCAATCTCATGGAACAGGAAAGTATGGTCGAGTACTTGGAGAGTTCTATATCAATGGTGTAAATATAAATGATCTTATGGTAAAAGAAGGACATGCTGTTAAGTATGATGGTGGAAAGAGATAGGATAAAGACTGAGTAGATATCTGCCTCAGCATCTCTGCACTTTCTATATCTTCTATAGAAAAGGACTCCACACTATTCCACTCTAGTCCACATGAATCGGGGAACCCACCGATGTGATGATTAAGATGAGTAACACGCCCCCTTGCAATTCGTTGATAATGCAAGTAACCAACAAACCACTCGTAGTTTCACTACGCAGTAAGAGGATTGTAATGCTTCTCGATACCTTGAAAGGATAGTCTAAATCCTATCTCTCAAAACTTCTCTTTCATACCTCAGTCTTTATAATTTCATTATACAGAATTATTTACTTAGACACTCATTCCCTAGAAAAGGTTACATAGAAAGATCAGTATTCCTACTTGCCCGCTTTACGAAGTAAAGCTTAGGTATAGTTCTTTAGGTATAGTTAATTAGGTATAGTTAGTGCCCAATTTGCGATACCCCTAGGTGCCCAAAAAGCTGGGGGGGTACCCCCCCAAAATAGATGACACCCAAGATATGGTATACAATTCTGTTGGTACACCATATATGGTATAGATCGGCTTAAAACACCTGATCTAGACACAATATCTAGTATGCCAGGCTAAAAAACCCCCAAGATATAGTGTTTCGCCAAAAAAACAACCGAATCCTTACTTGCATAACCTTACAAATGCCTAATATACTTAGAGTAAGACAATATGATCGAAGATAGTTTCGTAACTCTCTTATTTGTACTCATAGTGTCCTCCTTTGTTGGCTAAGGGGAGTTCTTCGGAGCTCCCTTTTGCTTATGCGGAGGGATTTCATGTCCCCCTTGGGCATATTTGTTTATATCCAGGACCTTATACAAACATACACGCTGTGCAGAGGATCAAAAAAATTTTTATATCTATGTAATTGGACATTTCAAGAAAAAGCATTGGCATTGGCGGGCATACGATAGGTTTCGGCTATTTTGAGTATTCGACCTGTATAACTTCGTCCCTCTGAGATTCTAATTGGGACTGTTCTACGAGAGCTTTCTGGAGTTCTTTGTTCCATTGTGGGTTCGATCTTTCTAAGTACCATGTGGCTGCTTGCCATACACCATTCTGTGCTGCTTGTCGTACAGTGTTTAAAAACAGTGCTTCTGCTTTTGCCTTAGATTCGATTACCTTCTCCAAAAACTCTGAGTAAATTGTGATTTCTCCATTATTCTGATCGTCCTTGCCCTGGCTTAGCCAATTGTATATACTTGATGAACTCACTCCTGCTAGAGAAGCTGCCTGTTCAATGAAGTGTCCTGCTGTTAGCCATTTGCAGATCTCTTGCATTTTCTGTTCATTTAATATAATTGGTCTACCCATAATCTACTCTTAAGTTTAACAGGTGTTTTTATAGATAGTTGGAATGTCCTATGTCGTTATATACCTATATAAATCTACAAATGGGTAGGGTACCTGGGTGCTTACGCACCCTGCAGGTAAGAAGAAAGGGGGTAGGGTCAAAATTTGCACAAGGGCTTTATACTGAAAGAGTTGTCACAATGTGGGAACTATACTTTGAGGAGTAAATTCCCATCAGGGGTTTATACTGTAAGTATAGATTTCCATAAGAGATTTATACTTATAACAAAGAAAGGAGAAGACATGAGAAAAACTCACGAAGAGTGGAACAGGTTTACAGATGCCTGGATAGAGATACTCAAAGACACATACAATGATGCAGACGACCATATCAAGTTTAAGTTAGGTCGAATTATTAGTATTGTTGCAGAAGATGAAGATGACTCTAAAGCTATATACGATCAACATATCAAAGAAATAGCTGCAAATAACGCATTTAGCAAGTTATAGTAGAGGATAATGTGGGGCAATGGGCAATAAGGAAATAAGGGAGTCCTGTGAGGCTCCTTTTCCTTTTTATGCTGTGAAATCTGCTATGGCATTAAAAACCATTGTCGGCATTCGGGGTAGTATATACAGATCCCCATATACAATTTAGCGATTTTGAGAACTGCCTACTATGTGAAAGACTTCACAACCTCAAGCGTTTTAGATTCTCATAATAGAATCTAACTATGAACCCTATACCCATATAAAAAAAAACCCTCAAACTTTTTAAGGTCCGAGGGTTTCCTAGTTCTTAATTAATTTACCAACTTGATAGATAATTTTCTAATGCTCTATGAAAAGAATTTGAATAATCTTTAAAATCTTTTTCACATTCTAGTAAGTCGTTAATGGTTATTTTTTTAAGGGGTAAATTAAGACTGCATAAAATACACCCCCCATAATTTGAATCTTCTAGACAACTTGAGTGGTCGTCAAAATATCCATGCTCAAACATATCGCCGAACATTTCATCATTTTGTAAAAACCCTATTACAAAATCTAATTTATCACTTAATTCTTTTACTTTCATTTAATATACCTCGCTTAGTTTGTTACCGAAAAAGTCTAATTCTTTTTCTATCATTGTTTTTTCGAACTCGCTCCATAGTTGTAAGTATCCACAATTTGAGTTCGTGCATAAGTGGTATACTTCTCCGAATGGTTCAAATCTTCCTAGCTTCTTCTCGTGTTTACACATTTTTAACCTACCTTTATATTCTTATATTCGATTACTTTTATAAATGTCTTTTCGGTTTTCATATCTTTAATTTCGATATCGTCTTTATAGATAGACTTCACAAAATCAAAATATGCTAATTGAATGGTTCGGGTGTAATAACCCGAACCAATCAAATATACTTTTTGCTTAGAGGTCATAACCTAAGGCACCCTCGAAGATTCGATAAACTGCAGTAGCTGAGTTGTGAACCTTTGGACAACTTTTTGCCTTGTTAGGTATTACCTCGACTAGCTCCCAAACAATACCCTCGCTATCTTCTTTATATAGTTCGTGTACTTCTATCGGTCTATCCATTAAGTTGCAGTTACTAGCGTTATAGTGGTTAGCCAATTTTTTTGTTTGGTCTTTTATTTGGTCTTCGGTCTTTGTAGTCATTTCTAAGTTATTCACTTTTTTTCTCCTATGTTTTCTATAAGTTATTTGTTTAACTTATATAAATAATATTAGTACTTTATATTTATTATGCAAATCAAATATAAAATAATCTGTATTTTTTTTTCTGTATCATTTAAGTAGTAGAGTTCTAAACCTTAGAACTCCACCAACTTAATAGGGTAAACCCTAACGCTATATTAGTGAACCCGAAAACTTCATTAATGAAGATACCGAAGCCAAACCCTAAAACTAACATTTGAAAGAATGCGATTCGCATTATCCATTTGTCATATACTCCATATTTATCATGAAATATTATTAGTCTTTTTTTGTCTAATTCGCTTAGTTCCTTTATATCGGTCACTAAGACTTTTATAATGTTTTTCATTACAATAGTTACTAGTGATAAGTTATTGAAAACTTAGGTATATTTGAAGATTTTTTTTGAGTTAGATTCTAAAAACAGAATCTATTTTGAAAGTGTCAAAATCGACTTATTCATGGGTGTAGATAAAGATCTGAATTAGTCAGAATTAAATAGAAAAAGAACCTAATTAGGTTCTTCTTCTTTTCGTTTCGCTTGTTGGTCGTGGTAGTCTTTTAGAATTTGGTCTAACGCAAATAGCATTTAAACCCCTTTCATTTTTCGAGGGCTAGTATATTACCTAACCCTTTTGTATTCGTAACTTGTATTACTTTTAATGAGTGCATTAAATAAACTTCCTACGCTCTTAGTATTTTTGTTAGCTTTTCGCAACTTCCAAAAATCTCTAAAGGTAACATTCTTGTAATCGTAAATAGTGCCATTATTAAAAGTTACAAATAAATTTGATTCCTTTTTAAATAGATTACCTACATAGTTTATATTTTGAATAACGCTACTGTCTAGCGTGTCGAACTCTCCTTTGATTAACATATTATTTCTTCTCCTTTGTGTCTTTATATTTAGACTGTTTAATTTTATTTTGGTTACTGTCTTTTAGAATTTTGTCTAGCTCATTAAAAATACTGAACATGCCTAGACTTGTTCAGTATCATTAATAGCAATTAAGAACCTACCCCTACTAAAATTCGGGTTATCAGCTTCTAGAACATTAATAAGGTTATTAACTAAAACTGTATCTACAAAATTGTTAATACCTTTTTTTTCTTCTTCTGTATACCCTAATAAGTTAGATTCTATTTTAGAATTTTTAACCATTTCGGCTAATTCAATATAATCTTTTCTAGTCATTGTTATATTCTCCTTTGTGTTGTATTAATTAGACTTCCTAAAATCTAATTAGGTTACATGTTTTTTAAATTTTTTTGAAACGCCTGAGATCGACTTAAAGCCCTGGTAGATATAACCGCTGCAATTAGTCAGGTTAAAAGCAGCGGATAAGGATCCGCTTACGCTGGATCATCTAACCCAACGCTTCATCCTTTGTCCAATCATAAGCATCTTCAGAAAATTGATTTATTTTTTCAATCATTCGAATTAGTTCTTTATCATTTTTTAAATCTGTCTTTTTTAATTCAGATAAAGCTTGTTCTGAAAATGTTTTACATGCGTCTAGTTCTTCTAATAATTCTTCGTACATTTTATTTCCTTCTATATTTCTTATACTCATTTAAAAGATAAGGTGCATTGCTGCACCCTATCCCAACCATAGGAGTTAGTTTGATAAAACTTTTTTAACAACAGTCTTATAAAAAACTATTGCAGTAACTCCATAACACCAAATTAAAATCATATCCCATGTGTTAAATACTCCATTGCCTGAAATATCAAGGATATTATATAATCTAGTTCCATACAAAAATGGTTCGCTCATTCTTCCTCCTGTTCTTCCTCTTGTACTATTAGTTCAAGGTTGTAAGTATCGTCTATGACTATACCCACAACTTTGTTGCCTTGACTTTGTATTCTTTCTACAAAATCTTTTAAATCACTTCTGAAGTAATAGCCTCCATTGTATGGAGTATCGGGTTTAGCATTTTGCATATCCCACATAACTATTCTTTCTTCGGTAACTTTAGTACCCTCAACTTCAGTACCATTTATATTTATTACATTGTCCATTTTTCCTCCTATGTTATTTAGACTCAGTTTGTGGCATAAAGGTTACATGTGTAACCAAATCTTCTAAAGAATCCACAAAAATAAATCCATTTCTTTCATTTAGAATTACTCTTTCAAGCTCCAGGGATAGAAGCCTATAATTATTTTGGTTCTCTCTACTGTCCCAATCATACTTTAGAGCATGACTGATATCGATCATGGCTTCTTCAAGCTCATTATTGTTTAATCTATTAATATAAAGTAGGTCATAATCTAACCCATTAACTGTAATCATTTGTTTTCCTTTGGTTGCTTATTATTTAGACTATCCATAACCCCTAAAGGTTACAGATAATCTAATTTTTTTAGATATTTACACGATTTGGGTTAACTAGCTAAGTTCATTAAATCGAAATTTCCCTTAGAACCCTATATAAATACCCTGAAACACACAATACACATTCTCTTAAAGAGAAACTACCTATCCCACCTCATAAGCTATTGCCTATCCTCTTATATGCTTCAAGCTATCTACTTCATTAGGAACCTTTGGTTACCTTGCAAAATTTCAAATGCAATCCCTATACTTCATAAATAGCTTGTAACACACAAATCATTGTCCTTACTAATGTTTTTACACAATGTATTCAACGCTAATCAATGTGCTACAAGTTATATATACACTGCGTAAGTACCTATGTGAAGTCTTTGAGTTGCAACTTAACTTCCATTTTCATGGAGTAACTCGTAGATTCACTGCCTAGTGGTCACGAACAGAAACTTGGATAAAGCCATTTAAGAGCCATTGGATTAAATAGTATTAGAGCCAATATGATACGCCTGAGAACTGTATTAATCTCATTAGAGTTAAAGACATTCACTCAGTACCTACGCACTGTATATATTCAATTGTCAAAAAGCCAATGTAGTTTTTTTCGCCTACAATACTTAGACTCGATAGTTTTAAAAAAGGTTACAGAAAAAATATATTTTTTTTCTTTTTTTTATTTTTAATACCATTCAAGATCTCAAAAGAGTCAGACTTTACTACTTTCAGGGGAAGCTTTCACTCCCCCTAAAGTAAACACAAGAGGCATTAAATCTTTTCGAATGCTTCCTCTAATGGTTCTTTCTCATTGTCGTCATAGTCAACAAATACAGGAACCTTATCTCCATCACATATAATGTGGTATGTGTAGTCCTGCCACATGTCTAGCTCAGGATTTGTGGAACATACTCCCACACTTATAAAATCAAGTGGGTTCTCATTCCAATCTCCTGCGAAAGTTTGTGCAAGATAAACAACATATTTAGAAGCTAGGTAACTTGCGTCCCTTGTTCTTCCATCAAAAGTACCTGATTTACAAAAGTCTAAAAACTCTTTTAAATCTAGTCCGCCACCCTCAATGTAGTTGTCCCAATGTCGGTAAATTACCGCAGTAGGTTTCTTATCGTGCATTCTGTCTTCGTCCTCGTAGAACTTGTATAGTCCTCGTGTAGCCATTGTATTCTCCTTGTTAGTTGCTTACATTAATTAGACTGTGCAACCTCCGAAAAGGTTACACACTCTTACTATTTTTTATACTTGTTGATTTTCTCGTTAATCTCTCGCATTTGTTCACGCAGTTTAGTGGTATCGTCCCCCCACTCTCTCGCGTCATTAATCGCAACCTGTAAATCGCCTCTGCGTTCTACAAGTGCTTTATGTTGTGCAGGCAATTTGTCCAATGCCTCTTTAATATTTTTTTCGTATGTTTCCATTATTCCTCCTCTAGTTTGTCAAACTCGTCAAACATATTTGGTATTTCGTACCCATATTGATTTTCAAGTGTGTGTAGTATTTCAAGAATTTCATTTTTTGCATAACTGCAATCAGTTCCACCCTCTCCAATAATTTTTAAAAGTCTTTTAACTACTAAATCTATCATTAGTAATCAAACCCTTGAGCGTCTTCTTTAGATATGAAGCCAACATATCCTCCACTGTTGCATTCAGCGTCAGCTGAAATTAGTAAATTAACTTTTTTACCATTTCCGAATTTTTGATTTGTTTCTAATAGAATGAATGAATGTCCATAATTTATGTCGACTTTACTCCAACCTGTTATGGTCAAGCCAACTACACTATTTAATTCTTCTTCAGTGTTCTGCATTTCTCTCATTTGTTCTCCTTGTTGTTGTACTATTTAGACTTCTCTTAATCGAAAAAGGTTACATATAAAAAAGAAAAAGGGGATTTCTCCCCTTCCTCTCAGCAACATAGGAGGTAATAAACTTCCTCCCCTTGTGTTTTATTCTTCTTCTACAACTTGGTCAACAATGTGTATCCAACCTGCTTCGCCTCCTTCTTCCCACCACCTGTCATGAATATCTAAATCATATTCATTGGCTATGTATTCGAGAAGAACATAAGGTGGACTCCACGCACTGTCTACTACGAATGATAATTGAGCCATTTCAATTCCTTCGTCAGTCCATGTGTACATTTCTACATTATCTCTAGCAACTGAAGTAACCCACTTCGTACCCCAATTAGAGTACGCCCAATCGTACCAATTATCGAAACCAAATTTTTCTTTTAGTTCTTCTAATCGTTCTTCAGTTACTGCAACTGCTTCAAGATTTTCATTTTGCATGGTTTCTAAACTATTTGGAAACGCTTCTCCTGTTTCCTTGTCTTTGTACTCCCACTTCTCGACTTTGATACCATTAATAGTGTTAGAACCTGTTGCAATGGTACTAAACTCATTCGGCATTTCTCGTCCTAAAGTTAGGTCATAGACTTCAACACCTTCGTCATTGAGGTCAAACCTTCCTTCGTGTCCAACTGCTTTACATGTATCAAGTAACTTTTCGACATTCTTTAATGCCCCTTGTATCTCGATTACATTCTCACATATATTCGGCATGTTTTCTCCTTTGTATTGCTTACATAATTTAGACACTCATTATTCCAAAAAGGTTACATATTATTTGTAAATCTTTGAAAAGGCCGCCCAGGCAAGATCTATAGCTCTATATAAGAACATTGAAGACTCTGAAAGAGTCAGATTTCTTTTTTTCTAGGTGGCTTTCTTTTTGGCTTACGACCTGAAGCTTGGTGTTGTTTCGCTAACCAAGAATCAATGAAGCTAAGCATTGCTTAGCCCCACTAATTGTCCTTGTTCGTTTGGCTGTGCCATTTTTAAATACATTCTTTTATCAGGATTTCCATCCCAATCAACAATGACTCGGTTCTTAACCAATACATTTACTAAGTGTTCTGTATCTCCTGAATGAGCCAAATATAGGGCAGGCTCTCTAATAGGATATAACTCTCTATCTTGTTCGTAATACTCGATATAAGAGTTACTTCTTTCATTGTCTTTATTATCTCGAATAGTTTCCTTGTATCTATCAAGGTCTTGGTCGTGATAGAATGCTACATTATCAAAATCACTAAAGTTTCCCCAAGTACAACTTTGACAACATGCCACACCCATGGTCTGAGGAGTTCCCACTCCCCAACCATTCTTTTCTAATTCTGCAAAACTTTTGTTTAATGCAGTAAGCAAACTTTTTACTTGTCTACCCATACGCTTCTACTCTCCCTTCACATGTTACGCAATTGAGTTCTTCAATTGTCTTTGGAACTTCATTATCTTCATTGTCACAATTAGGACAATAACATTCCTCAAATAGTCCATCTACATGACCACAAACAAAATCACTGTCGAATGGTACACTGAAGCCTTGTTCAACACACCTATCAATTAAGATATCTCTCAACATAATATTTGTTTCGTTGTCTAATTCCTTTACAACTTGTTGCAGTTGTTCAGGCTTGGCTTCTCTCAGCCAAAATGTTACTTTATCTCGCATTGTTCCTCCTCTGTTACTTTGACTCGTTTACCCATATAAAGGTTACAAGTAATTTCTCTCCCTGATCTGATTCCGCTGCTTTACCACACCAAGTCTTTCTTATGGGCGGTTTTGCAATACAGCATGTAATCATAAGGATATGTCTTTTCTTCCTCACTGAAAACTAAAGTGTCTGTACCAAAATTAATATCTTCTTCATTAACTTTGTTCCCTTCACTTGTGTACAGCTCTCCAAGATATTCTTCTTGAGTCCAACCTATATAGAGTTGGTCATGGGCTTCCCCTAACCAATCTATTCTGTCCTCAGCTTTTAAGAAGCTTTCATTGTCTGCAAAAAAGATTGCACTCTCAATCAAATAGTTTTGATAGCAAGTGTCATTTCTATCACATACATAAGTGTCCCCTGAACCCATAACATATCCCCTGGACATTCCAAGGCCACAATAGCTGCAGGTTCTTAAATACAATTTTCTTATAGTCATTCTTACTCCTCTAACTTTCCTACTTCAAAGATAAATGTCATAGTATCTCCATCATCTCTTGTTTGTGTAAATGGTATTGGGCAACTGCCTAGCCATTCGTCAAATTCATGCATTGTTATCCTTCCTCTGTTGTTATCAATAGATTTCTTACTTCTTCTACCATTTCTTTAGCTTCGTCTAATTGTTCTCTAGCATAAGATAAGTCTGTTATAAATACTTCCCTTACTTCTTCTAATTGCTCTCTAGCAAAAGATAGGTCTTGTTTATCTATGTTATTACTATCTATTACTTCACTTAATTGAGAATGAATGTTCTCTAACTTAACTAATATATGATTTTCATACACTATGTTCCTCCTTGTTTCTACAAATTAGACTGTTAGTGGTTACAAGAGGTTACAAGTTTATTTATATTTTTTTAAATAAAACCCAGATGTGTAGTTTAGGTTTATATATCTATACGCATTGAGATCTTAGAAATAGTCAGATCACAAAAAAAAGGGAGCCGAAGCTCCCCTTAATTTATTTGTCTTTAACTCTCTCGCATTAATATCTCGTATACTTGTTCTCTAAAAAATGAATCAACGCCTTCAAATTCATTATTCCATTTAAGCTTTTCTACTTGTGCAACTCTTAAAACTGCACTTAGAATTTCTGTTTGGCTCCATTCATGATCATCTTTGTAAAAGCTTTGAATGTAATTTACACCCCTAACCATTTGCATTAATGCTCCTTGAATTTCTAATTCTTTTTTTGTGCTGTCATCGGTTACAAAATAACTTTTATTTTGGTTACGCTCTACTATTTCATAATCTATCATTTGATTCCCTCCTCCTAGTAATCTTGTACTAGGATTTTCTCTGTGCCTTCCTCAACAGGAAGAACAACTGTTCTTTCGTATAATTCGTCTATACTTTCCACGCCTAATTCTTCCAACGCTTCTTTGTGGCTATCGTACTCACTCCACTCTATGCAAATTGAGATTGGGTCAAACTCTATATTCTCCCCTATACCCTCGCTTAAATCTTCATACCAATGGAACAAATTTAATGCTCCCTTAGGGCTAAAGTTTTCGGGTCTTATCTGCATTAGTCTTTCAACGAATTGATATTCGTCTAGGGTGTCAATTATTGCTCCCATGTTCTTCTCCTTTGTTTGTCTGTACTAATTAGACTGTACCATATATAAAAGGTTACATAGTATTTATTATTTTTTTTATAGGGTACCCCCATATATATGTATGGCCAGATATGCCAGGTTTAACCAGGGGGGTAGTATTTTTTTAATACCATTGGAAGATCCGATTTAGTCAGATGATCAAGGCCTGATCTGCTGCTGGATCCAGATGATCGTGCTGGATCAGCTAAGTTTTTATAAAGATCTATGGCCATTGGAGCCTGGAAAGAGTCAGATCTTTACATCTTTTCACAAGCGTGTGTGTATGTGAAAAACCATTAACAATCTCGGCTGATTGTGAATTAACATAAATTTAACTTCGTATAGTGGATATGGGGTATGGGTTATGATCGGCTTTTTTTATTGCGGTCTTTGTATTTTACAGGCATAATTTGGCGTTTATATGCCCCTTTCATAAACTGTTTTAGTACATATTCAGCATTACCATTAGGTAACCAGATAGCTGGTTGTGTTTTAGCCCTTCTTTTTATCCTTAAAAGTTCTTTTTTAGCTTTCATATAAGCAGGAGTTGTCTTAGGAATGTTCTGATCTATCCATAAATCGACTGTATCTAAGCTTTTTCCATACTTTTTAACTATATGTGTGCTGTCTAAGTCTTTGATATAACGCTCCTGGGCTCTTACTTCGGGAAATATTTGAGATAACCTATCATAAAATTCAGGATCTTCTTTAGCCCACTTGTCTAACTTCTTAGAGTTTTCTGTATTTAAAGGTGTGGCTACTCGTAGAGTATCTTCTGCCCATAGCTGAGCTTCATACCATTCTGAATATCTGTAACCTGTATCGTGAAAGTATTTAAAGACATCATCAACTTCCCAATCATATATAGGCTTACATAACTTTACTCTTGTATTGCTAGGGCTTTGAGATATGTAGTTATTATTTAAAGCATTTACAACAGATCTGTATCTTACTAGCGACTCAGAAGCTCTAACTCCTGTCATTATTGCTAAACTACCTTTGTAATCTTTAGCTATCTGATTATCCATTGTGTATTGTGTAAAGATATCGGAAGTCTCAAAGAAAGTCTCAGCCCACTTTGGTTTAGGTCTTAACCATTCTCTTTCTCCACTCGGATCCCAAAATACAATGCTTTGTGTTTCTCCTAAGATATATTTATTGCTGCGGAGTGGTACTGCGTACCATGTAAAGTTAGTCCAAGGTAAATCCATGTAGTGCTTTACATTGTCTAATACTGCGTTGGGTACAAGCTCTTCGTCTCTAAAAATTACATTAACACTATTTAATCCACGCTCTTGAGCTACTTCCCAAGCTAGATTTATTAATACTCCTGAGTCTTTGCCCCCTGAGAACGAGCAAACAACATTATCATGGATATCGTATATATGGTGTATTCTTAACTTGGCTTCCTCATAGACATTATTGTCAATGAACTCTCTTTGTCTAGCCATTTTTAATCATATCCAATATATGATTATCAAGTCTTTCTGCGATAGTATCGCCTGGATACTTTGTCTTAAGGTGTTCTAAGAACCTGTAAAACATTTCCTGTTGGTAATCATTTTCAAAAAACATATCGAAGTATATATTAAACTCTTTAGGCTCTGTATTCTCTTGTGCAGTATCTAATGGTCCATCATCAACATATAGAGCTTCTACTTCTTCATCAGCTAAACCAATGTCCTCAAGATCAGGTGTAGAGTCTGTTATTTGTTCTATTGCTTCTAGTAGTTCGGGTGCATTCCACCCACCAAGTTCTACTAATCTATTGTCTGCAACTAAATAAGCTAAAGCGTCTTTCTCAGATTCAATATTGACTCCTGATACTACAGGTACTAGCCAATCTCCATCTTCTTCTTTTAGCTGCTCTGGTATTGTTAAACCTTTTTTCTTCATTAGTTCTAGTGCTTGTTTGCGACCATGACCTGCTAAAAGTTTGCCTGTGTCGTAATTCTTTATAAAAGGATTGATAAAACCGAATCTTTCGATAGAAAGCATAATCTTTTCTATGTCATGCTTCTTAGGATTTTTTGGTTCTGTTTTAAGTTCTGATAACTTAGTCCACTCAATATCTATTTCACTCATCAAAAGTTCCTTTCACATGTTCTGTTAGTCTTGCGGGGAATCCATCAACATCTGAATTGTTATTTAACCACTCTAAAAACTTAAACCAATTAGCTTGTTGTTTCTCATTATCAAAGATAAGTCTATATTTAATTCTTGGATCTCCTAAACCTCTGTCTGTGTCGTCATCTTCCCAATCGCTTTCTATATTTTCATATAAGGACTGCATGTCAGATTCATCAAAGCCTACACCTTCCAAGTCATCTTTTACAGTATCAAGTATTGCTAACAAGGTTTCTTCGTCCCAACCACCAAACTCTGTTAACTTGTTGTCTGCAATAAGATAAGACATTGCTTCTTCTTCATTCTCAAAGTCTAGTCCTGTGATTACAGGTACTAACCACATGTCATCATCAGTCAAAATATTCTTAGGTAAAGAGTATCCTGCTTTAAACATCTTGATAAGAGCTTCTAATCTTCCATGACCTGCAATAAGTTTCTTAGTTCTTTCATTTCTTATTAGAGGACTTGTAAACCCAAATCTTTTGATTGAACTGATAATAACTCCTATATCATGGTCTTTAGGGTTTAAATCAGCACCAATGATTTCGTCTAGTCTAAAATATTTAACTTTCGGTTCCATTAGTCTCCTCCCAAAAACTTGACCTAAAGGTCTCAATGTCTTGTAACTTCTTACCTGCAGGATTCATATTTACTACTTGTAGTTTCTTATATTTAAAGACATCTTGAAGCGATTGTTCTTTCCATAAGAAGTAAGCACTAAAACACTTAGCAGTCTTTAGCCTAGGGTAAGTTGCCATCTTTTTATGGTTATTTATATAGTTACGATAAGAACTTCTTTTTAGTCCTGAATGCTCTGCAAAAGGTTCGAATTCTTCTTCTAGGCATTGCCAATTTTCCCATAAGTCTTTCCAAATTTCAGGACTTATAACATTCATATAAGTAAATTCAAAGTCATCATTTGGTATTAATCGTTGTTTTGCTTCAGGTAAAGCTTCTGTTAATTCAATTAAAAACTTTAAAGTTGGATCTTTAGTATGACCTCTGTACAAGTTTCTTAAGTTATGTCCATTTCTGTAACCTAAGATAGTAGTACAGATACTTGTCAAACTTACTTGATTGCTTTCAAGTACTAATTCAACGAAAGCTCTTAAGGAGTCAACATCTATTAAGCGAAGTCTTTCTTGAACCTTACGCTCCATTATTAACTCCTATCTGAATTTTTTTATAGGCATCTTGCCTGTAGCTGAAGCCCAATTAATAATATCTTCGGAATACCATAAAGGTGTTTTCCCATTGTTTAGATATTTTTTAGGCATAGGCATTTTCTTCCTGTGAAGCCATACAGCTACTCTGTTAGGTCTCACAGAAAGAAGATCAGCTACTTCTGTAGTTGATACAATGTTTTTCATACTAGAAAGGTGCATCCCCACTGTCTACTTGTGACATTGGTCTTGCTACAGGTTGATCAACTTGTTCCATACCTTGATTACCTTGGTCTGAGCCTTGTTGGTAACCACGATTGATACTTCCAACTTGTGCATACTTTAAAGATACACCGACATCTTCAGCAACTATTTGCGTAGATTGTCTTTTAATTGGTTGACCTTTTTGATCTGTTCCACTTTCATAAGTGTTTATTTCGACTTTACCTGTAACAACAGCTCTTAATGACTTACCGCCACCTGCTGTTTTAAAAGTTTCGTCTATATTTTGTGCTAAATCGCCAAAGGCTACGAAGTCAAACCACATTGATTCTTCGTCAGGTCCTTTAGAGATTGCTAATCTACCTCTGGTATATGCGTTACCATTACCTGAGAATTTTAGTTCTATGTTAGTTAGGTTTCCTTGAAAGGTACCTTGAGTAACTGCCATTATTTTATCTCCTCGTTTCGCTCCCAATTATCTTGGATAGCTTCCATTACTTTTTCTAATTCGCTTAACCTTATAAGACACAAGCCATCACTTGTACCTTCAGGCATAGCTACCATCATAAATGGTTTAGTCTTTCCAACTCCACCGATTGCATCCTTGACATTATCCCAAGACTGTTGTTCGGCTTTTTGAAATCTTGTATATATAGGTCCGACTTGTTTACCACTTTTAACTTCGATTCTTACAGAAGAATCCCAATTCTCTTCGTGTGCGTCAGCCCCATGAAATTTTCTAGAAGGTATCTTAAGTTTTTTACGAACTGTATTTTGTTTAGTTCTACCCTTAGATCTATTTCTTCTATTGATACAGGTACGACATTCACATTTCCTTTTAGGAATACCTGTGACTTTACATTCGCCCTGTTGTTTTTTCACGCTGTTAGGTTGTGAGATAGACTTGACTCCTGATTGAACACTCCTGCGTTCTTTAAACTCTTCCCAAGTTTCACTTTCTACATCCCACCCTTTATTATGAGGTTTTTCTATATATCCTGACATTGTAATACCATATTACACTATCTTTTAAAGAATGTGCTTCTTTAAGATTTTTCTTCGTTAAGTGCTTTTTGTCTTGCTTGTTCTAACGCTGTAATACCATAAGCTTGATTACCTGGCTGTTTAGTTTCAAGTGCTTGCCACCATTTAGCTAATGCTTTAGGTGTAAGTTCAACATCACTACCAAAACGCTTTTTGTAAGCTTGAGCTTTCAACATAATCTCTTCAGGAGTACCGCCATAACTTTCTATCTCTCGCATTCCTATTGCAAAAGCTTTAGACATAGTTGGGTTTCCTGTTGGATCGTATCCACATACTTGTACCAAAGGTCTCCACAAAGGTTGTGTCTTAACAGTTCTCTTCTTCTTTATAGTTGATTCTGCTTCTCCTATATCGAAACCACTAGATTCAGAAACTTTCTCTACAACAATTTCAACTTCTTTGTCGGTTGCGTCAACGACTTCAACAATCTCTGTTTCTTTTAAGAACTCAGGAGCATCCCAAACTAACAAATAGTTATTTGATTTTTGATGACCTTCTTCATATCTGTGCTCTACAACAATTGCACCCTTGTTTTCGAGTTCTCTTACTCTGTTAACAATAGTGTTTCTTGCAACGCCAAGCTTCTCAGCTAATGTGCTATGAGAAACAAAGGTCTCTTTGCTTTTATTATTTGCGTACTTGGCCAATGCACCATATACCATGTAGGCTCCTGGACTCAATCCGATATCGAGGAGCCATTCAGGTATCATAGAAAATTTAGTACTCTGTCTTACACCAATTTTCTGTTCTTTAGCCATTTAACTTACATCCTCTAGATCTAAGTTTAAATCTTTGGCTAGTTGTTTGTCGAGAAAATATTGGTCTTGAGCCCACAAATGTAAGCCAACACCTAATTTAGCTGCAGCTCTTTTGAATGCATCAGATTCCATCTTCTTAATCTTCTCTCCTGTACTGTCCCCTTGAAAGGTTTCTGTACCTGCACCTGATACTGTTACAGATTTACCATCGACATCAGCAGTTAATCTACCATGAACGCAAACAACTTTACCTTCTTCATAGACAACTTCCCAATCCCAACCATAAGCACCAACTACTTGAAGTAGTCTTTGTGCAATAACAGCGTGGTTAATGTAGTCTTCATTATGACTACCTTTTTTGATAGTTCTAATTAATTGACTTGGGAACTTCCTAGCCAACCTTAGAATGTCTTTCTTCTCACTCATTAGTGTTCTCTCCTTTTTTGTCTAAATTAATGACTTCGCCATCTTCTATTTCCTGCATATACTTCGGAGCTTTGAAGTCAGGAACAATGTTCACTCCAGGTGTTTCAACTTGTTCGAACAGTGATTCCATTATAACCCAAGGATCTAATCCTCTTCTCCTAGCAACTGCTTGGATGCCTGTAATTCTAAATGAAGGATTAACAACTTGTTGCCAATCTTCCCCTAAGAAGTCTAGGACTTTTTGTTTATCGTAAGGCTTCCATGTGAATTTAGGTTTGCCTATGATTATATCATCTCCAATTCTCTTTGCAGAGTTATAGAGATTACCTGAAAGACAAGCACCAAGTTTCTTCTTAAGCTCTCTTAAGTTATAACTTACGCTGTCAATACCTTTGATAAGTTCATAAAGTTCTTCATTGGTATATTTTTCAATATCTTCAATTACGATATCTTCTTCTTTGCCAAATGTTTGGACTTGTTCTTCTACGACTGCTTCTAATTCAAGAGCTTTCTCTCTCGGTCTTTTAGATGGATCTTGCATACAATACAATCCTCTTAAAGCCAATGGCATTTTCATGTCGCTCTGTCCTCACAGTAGCTTCAATGTCATTGTTTGTTTTCCGAGCATATCTGCCCTTCATATAAGATTGGAGTCGTAGTGTTTTTAATTCGGATTTACCTTGTTCGTGACTACAGTCTATGTAATCACTTTTAAAGACAATAGCCCATGTTCCCCTATCGTTACGCAATTCAGTCATAACATTAGGTGTAAAAATATTACTATTCCTACCCGAACCTGTTCTAGTTATCGGTGGTAACCCTTGTACTTTTTCAAGTGTCATTTTCTCCTTTATCTTTGTAATCAATTATTGCATAAATATAAAATAATGCAAACAGATGTAAAGAAAATAATGTTGGTAAAATTAAGTATGGAAGAATTTAATCAACAAGATTGGGTTTGGCTTGGAGTAGCTCCAGGTACTGACGACTGCGTGTTCTGTGGAAAGATTGTAATGAACGAACACTTATCTTCCTGTCCTTCTCAAATGATCAATATCACTGAAGGAACTATAGACCTTTGGACTCATATTAATAATGACGAGAGAACTGAAGATGAAAGACACGCTGACATTGGTAAATCTATTATGTACGCAGCAGACATCATTATCAGAAGTCAAAAAGAATGGGGAATGAAACACACTCTGTCTAAGTACCATGAAGTGCTTAACAATTGGGGTATGATAAATGAATTTGCTGAAGTATTGCAAAAGCTTGGATACCTAGAAACTGCTGAAGAAGTTATAAACTTTTATAAAAAACCTACTGAGTATGAAAGAATTTACATTATATGGGAAGAATACGACTTTTGTTTTTTTGATGATGATACTTGGATAGATTTCAGTTCTGTAGTAGACTCCCTAAACGATGGAGACACAATTTGAAACAAAGTTAGATTTAGTAATTGATTTACTAAATGATAACAATATCAATGTTCACACCCTACTCAACAGTTACGAAGATACTGAATTCTTGAGAAAGATTATTGAATTAGATAATACCTGGACAGAAGAAGATCAAACTAAATTAGAACACAAACTTTCAGGTAACGAACACCACAAAGATACAAGAGATTTAAAAACCTTTGCACAAAGTCTTGTCATCAATTGGCTTATAGAAGACTTTGCATACACCATACTTAAAAGACATGACTTTAATGTTAAGAGAACAGGTGGAGATCAAAATAGGGAATTGCTACAGGGGAATCAAGTTAAACCTTCTGCTGATTTATTAATAGACGATAAACAAAAACTTAATATTGAAGTGATAGCTAGTTTTCCTTATGCAGGTGGTCAAAGCTTTTGGGTTGATAAAGGATTCTTTGACTTAAGAGATAATAAGTTAAAACACTTACTTAACATGAGCAAAACAGAAACTACTATTGTTTTGGGAATACTTGTAGCTTCTAAAGAATATTTCACAATGAAGATACATGATGAAATGGAAACTCGTAAAGAATCTACAGAAACAAACTTTGGGAACAAGCTAACTACAAAAGTAATCTTTCCTAATGGAAGGCCTACAACGCATGAGTCTAAGAATCTTCCATACACAATAAAGAACATTACAAGAGAAAAAGTATTTACGCCTTTAAATCCAGAGAACAAAATGGGTAGCTTCATGGAACAGTACTTTGAAATGCAAAGAGGTAATTGTATTGCTGTTGTTAATACAGATAAAAACATTCTACATTCTAAGCTTAAAGTTCTTACAAATGAAGCGCAGCTATATTATGTTTATTACCAAGAATCACAAGACCATGAAACTATTTCTATACCCCAAGACCATATAATTAATGATTATGATTTTGGATTTCAATTTTCTTTCAACGATCCGACTATTATGTATTGGTGGCAAGGAGAAGTTATCAAGCACCATATTCTTTATAATCTTAAACAAAAAAAAGTTTGGGAAACTTATGTAGATAAAAAAACAGATTCTCTTTTAATTCCTAAAAGATATTTTCCTCAATTGCAGGAAATCAAAATAGATAAGAAATTTTTAGATATCCTGTAACCTTTTGGTAAAATTAAAGTCTAAGTTGTAGGGCTCGATTGGATTAGACTTTTTTATTGTTGCGGGACAGTAAGAAAGTAACGAGGGTTCGAATCCCTCCGAGTCCACTAGGGGCGGGAGAACCATTATTTAAATAATGATATAAGTAAAAGTTACCTTCCCCTAATTTTTAAAAAAACTATGTAACCTTTTTATATACACATAGTCTAAGTAGTAAAGGAGAAATATGAGAGAAATAAAAGCTAACTTTTCTATTACAGGAGAGTATATTGTTAACCTTATGGCTGAAGATTGGGAAGCACCCAATAAAGAAAGCGTCAATCGTAAGATTGTTATGGGTAATATTGACAGAAAGTTAAAAGAAAAAGGTATAGAAGCCTTCGACTTTCAAATGGCTATTAGAGTAAGAGAGCTAGATATTGACGAAGTTATTCCACCAAACGATAACTTTGCTAATGCAGAACAGCCTCCTTTCTAATGGTTCAATTTCAGGGCAGACATGTGGTTAAGTATCAGTATTGGAAACCGCCAAAAGAATTGTCGGAAAAAAATTACAAAGAAGGAGAAATAATGATTAATAAAGAAGACTACATTCCTAATAGAAAAGTTATGGAAACACTAGAGGAATTATATATAAAAAGATTCTTTGACGAAGTTATTGGGTTGACAGATCCACAAGTTAACTTTATTCAAAGAGAAAAAGATGGAGTAAGCAAAACAAAAAATGAAATGATGTATGCTGCAGAAAACAAAAGTCTGTGGGCAGGAATGTTAGATAAAGAGAGTAAACACAAACATGCTCCGATTTATCAAACTTATGTTTCATTGTTTGGAATGCCTAAAGGTTTCTAATGAAAAAATACACTATACATTTTTCAGGAAAGAAAACTATCTTTGCTTCAGACCTAGATAACGCAGTAGCTAGTGCAAAGAATGATATAGGTTACACACACCCAAGCTTAAACCTTAAAGTAAAGTCAGTAGAGTTTACCTTAGAGGAAGAATAGTGAACGACAAAGAGTTTGAAGAAGAGTTTGGCATGACAATACAAGAGTTTGAAGAGTATTGCTCAACAGGAGATTGGTTTATAGATGAATCTTCTAGTTAAATGCCAACTGTGTGACGAGCCAACAGAAGAAGCTTCACTCTGTGTTTCTTGTAAACAAGAGCAGATTATCGAGATAATGGCTAGAATTACTCTTAATGAGTGATAGAACAGACATATATTGGGATTTAAAAGAATTAAATCCTGAAGCGATAGTCTACACAGAGTATGAAGATGCTTTTATAGGCTTTGCTCTTAAAGACGAATCAACTTGGGTTGCTTGTTATGGTAATGAAGAACTCGAAGAAATGATTACTAAAGAGGTAGTATCAAGTGATTTCATAGAAGAAGCTTTACAATCTTTAAGTGGCAAAGTTAAAGAAAGCCAAGTACAAGAAGAAGTTTTTAAATTAGCAAAAACAGAAGCTTTACAAAAAGCTACAGACCTTATCCAGGGTTGGACACAAGAAAAGAATGCTCCTATATGTGTATTCTTACCTAAAGTGTTTGCCGAGGTAGAACAAAGAGAAGACGAGGTATGGCACTATGAACAGTAAGACAGATCCCTGTTTTAATGTTGAATGGATTGACGCTGCGAAATTAAAGCCTAACACCTGGAATCCTAATAGAGTTTTAAAAGCTGAGTATGACATATTAGTTAAGAACATAGAAACACTTGGTTGGGTTCAACCTGTGATTGCTAACAGTGATTATACAATTATTGATGGTTTCCATAGGTGCAGAATAGCTCAAGACATTAAATCTATAGCTGATAAGTATAACAAGCAAGTCCCTGTTGTTTTTATTGAGGTTACAGAACCTGAAGCAATGATTTTTACAATAAGAATGAACCGAGCCAAAGGTGTACACGCTTCCAATGGAATGCAATCAATAGCTAAAAAGTTAGTTAATGAATTTGGTTTTACTAAAAAACAGTTAAGATTAGAACTAGGTATGTCTAGTACTGAAGTAGATCTACTTCTTAGCGACTCAGTTTTGAAAGCTAGAGATTCTAAGAATTGGAAATACAACAATGCGTGGTATCCAATAGAAGATGGGGCAAAATATGGAAAAACTACCAAGTAATATTTATAGTTGGGCTTTGCTAAAGATTA
>Ga0181394_1000213_pt1 | contig 25686 bp, 40 predicted proteins | sample 17SPOviralmetaG_FD_130123 | JGI IMG/M metagenome (GOLD analysis project Ga0181394, IMG submission 130123) | Marine viral communities from the oligotrophic San Pedro Time Series (SPOT) site, San Pedro Channel, CA, USA - 17 SPOT_SRF_2010-11-23 | ecosystem: Environmental > Aquatic > Marine > Strait...
ATTAATGCCCTTAATGAACTTATAAAAAAATTAAATGGGGGTGTTGTAGATACAAAATATCAAGTAGATTGGCAACATTATAGAAATTGTGTGTTACTTACACAACATAATGATTTAAACCAGTTAAATACTAAAATATATAAAATCATAGAAGTATAATATTAAAATAAAAGGTTATGAAAATTTGGGTAAATGGGTGCTTTGATGTACTTCACAGAGGTCATTTTGAATTATTTAATTTTGCAAAATCATTAGGTGATAAATTAATCGTCGGGTTAGATTCTGATGAAAAAATTTCTAATGATAAAGGAAAAGATAGACCATACAATAAATTAGAAGATAGAATTTATGCCTTAGAAAGTTTAAAAGCTATAGATAAAGTAATGGTTTTTGATACTCGTGAAAGCTTAGAATCATTAGTATCTTCAGTTTCCCCTAATATCATGGTAGTAGGAAGTGATTGGAAAGGGAAAGAAATAGTAGGTGGTCAATATGCTCAAGAAATTGTATACTTCAATCGCATAGGTAATTATTCAACAACAGATATTTTATTAAATGAGAGAAAGTAAATTATATTCCGAAGACCAATTAAAGGCCTTTGTTGATATAGATGAAACTATATGTTTTTATGAAGATAAAAGGATATATGAATTAGCTATACCTAATATAGATAACATTAACAAAATTAATAAATTAAAAAAAGAAGGATGGCATATAACCTACTATACAGCTAGAGGTGGTGCAAGCAAAATAGATTATACCGAGTTAACAACTAACCAATTAAATGAATGGGGGTGTATTTTTGATAATCTCGTGGTGGGGTATAAAGAGGATATTACATTACCCACAAAACCTTCTTATGATCTAATTATAGATGATAAGGCAAAACGAATTGAAGAATTATGATAGTAAAACCTAAAATTGTCCAAAAGGGATGGGGAGAAGAAGTATGGATCCATAATGATGAAGAATATTGTGGGAAATTACTTAGATTTTTTAAAGCTGGTAGCAAATTTTCTTTACATTACCATATTATTAAAAAAGAATCATGGTATGTAGGTAAAGGTAGTTTCGAATATATTAGATTAGATACTGAAAAAGGTGTAGAACATACTACAATAATAAAGGAAGGAACTTGTTTAACAATAGAAAGAGGTTCCCCTCATCAATTAATAGCACTAGAAGATATGTCAGAAATCTTTGAAGTTTCGACACAACATTTTGATGAAGATAGTTATAGAATTAGAATAGGAAATACCTTATGAAAATATTAATAATAGGAGATAGTTGTATAGATAAATTTATATATGGTGAGTGTAAACGAATATGCCCTGAAGCACCTGTACCGGTATTTAATCCTCTTAATTCAACTAAAAATGATGGGATGGCCAAAAATGTTTTTAATAATTTAACAAGCTTAGCCCCAGATTGGAAAATTGATTTTATTACTAATTCAAATAGTATAATAAAAACTCGAATAGTTGATATAAAAACTAATCAGATGTTATTAAGAATTGATGATAATGATAGTTGCCCTAAATTTACAGGATTAGATGAACTAGAAGAATATGATGCTGTTATTATTAGTGATTATGATAAAGGTTTTCTAAGTGAAGAAGATATAAAGTATATAGTAAATAAATATCCTTTAACTTTTATTGATTCTAAAAAAATATTTGGAGAGTGGGTTAACAATGCTTCATTTATAAAAATTAACCAACCAGAATATGAAAAAAATAAAGAAAATTTATTAAATTACAAAGGACAACTAATAGTTACTCTAGGAGAAAAAGGAGTTAAATGGGATAATTTAATATACCCCCCTTCTAGACAAGCAGAAGTTTCTGATTTATCAGGAGCTGGTGATACATTTTTTGCTTCTTTTATTTATCACTATTTATCTCATAAAAGTATAAGTAAGGGTATAAGTTTTGCCCAAGATTGTTCTTTAGAAGTTATAGAGAAAAAAGGAGTAGTAGTAATTAAAAAATAATTGAGATATAGTTTGGTTCCCCAAATTATATTTCGTATATTATGTTACATATAAACAGTTATAATTAAAAATAAGTTACAATTATGGATTTAAATGCATTAAAACAGAAATTGGATACCCTCCAATCAAAACCACAGGGTCAAAAAACAGATTACTCAACCATTTTTTGGAGACCTACAGTAGGTAAACAACAAATTAGAATAGTACCATCAACATTTGATGCTTCTAACCCTTTTACTGAGTTAAAGTTTTATTATGGTATTACCAATAAGGTAATGATTTCACCTGCTAATTTTGGTGAGAAAGACCCAATTGCTTTATTTGCTGGGAAACTACGTGAAGGAGAGTATAATAAAGAAAATTATGTATTAGCTAAAAAGTTAGATGCTAAAAACCGTATTTTCGTCCCTGTAGTAGTACGTGGAGAAGAAGATAAAGGTACTAGATTATGGCAATTTGGTAAACAAGTATATGAAGAATTATTGGCACTTGCTGTTGATGATGAAATTGGAGATTATACAGATATTGTAAATGGTAGAGACCTTACAGTAGAAACAGTAGGACCAGAATCGACAGGTACTCCTTATAATAAATCATCAGTACGTGTTCGTTTAAAAACTTCACCACTTAGTAAAGATGCTAGTTTAGTAGAGAAATGGACAAATGAACAACCAAACCCAAAAGAAGGTTTATTTAAACGTTTTAGTTTTGAGGAAATGAAATCAGCATTAGAAAAATGGTTATCACCAGAAGAAGATTCTGAGGAAATTGTAGCAACACCTGTAGCTTCAACTCCAAAACCACCTTCAAATTTTAGTTTAGATACTGATAAGGCTAAACAAAGTAAGGTAGATAAATTTGATTCCTTATTTGATGATTCAAATAGTAGTAATAAAATGGATGATTTACCTTTCTAAATATGGCAAGAAAAGCATCGAAGTCTCTCTCAGCAGCAGTGTCTGCTGAGATTAAGAGCAAATTTGACTTAAATAAATTTAAATCTTCTAAAGGTTTGGATAAAAACGTCAAATTTAAGGAACAAAAATGGATACCATTATCTCCTGCTTTTCAAGAAATTGCTGGAGTACCTGGAGTACCAATGGGACATATTTCATTACTTAGGGGACACTCTGATACAGGAAAAACTACTGCTTTACTTGAAGCAGCAGTATCAGCACAAAAAATGGGGATACTACCTGTTTTTATTATTACCGAGATGAAATGGAATTGGGAACATGCCGCTCAAATGGGGTTAGAAGTTAAACTAATCAAAGATGATCAAGGTAATGTTATTGATTATGAAGGTAATTTTATTTATGTTGATAGAGAAACTCTACATACTATTGAAGATGTAGCAGCATTTATAATGGATTTACAGAATGAGCAGAAAAAAGGTAATTTACCTTATGATTTAGCATTTTTCTGGGATAGTATTGGATCAATTCCTTGTGCAATGTCAGTTGAAAAGTTGAAAAACAATAACGAATGGAATGCTGGAGCCATGTCAACACAATTTGGTAATACAGTTAACCAGAGTATAGTAATGTCTCGTAAAGAATCATCACCATATACTAATACTTTAATTTGTATTAATAAAGTATGGACTGCTAAAGCAGAATCACCTATGGGACAACCAAAGATGATGAACAAAGGTGGAATGGCTATGTGGTATGATGCAACATTTGTAGTTACATTTGGAAATGTCTCTAATGCTGGTACCTCTAAAATTAAAGCAATTAAAGGTGGTAAACAAGTAGAATGGGGTAAAAGAACAAACTTACAAATTGATAAAAACCATGTTAATGGTATGCAATCAAGAGGTAAAATTGTTATGACAAACCATGGTTTTATTACTGATACTGACAAAGACAAGAATGCATATAAGAAAGAACATTCAGATGAATGGACTAAAATCTTAGGTGGTGGAACATTTAAAATTGTAGAAGACCAAGAAGACGTAACCCCTGTACTTTACGACGTACAAGACTTATAAACAAAAACATGAAGCACAAAGAGTTATTTAATCTTCTGGATGATATCCAGGAAGATCAGGAAATCCCTACCCAAAATAGACACGACAGGGTATTAATCTTAGATGGTTTAAATTTATTTTTTAGAAATTTTGCTATGATGAATATGGTTAACCCTGATGGAGTTCATATTGGGGGGTTAGGAGGATTCTTTCGCTCTTTAGGTGCTATGATTAGACAAACAAATCCAACTTCTGTTTATGTAGTATTCGACGGAGCAGGTTCAACAGTAAATCGTAAGAACCTGCTCTCCGAGTACAAGGGGACAAGAAATTTATCTAGGATTACTAATTGGGAAGCATTTGACAATATTGAGGAAGAACATGACTCAAAAATCGACCAAATTGTACGTATAATACAATATCTAAAGTTATTACCTGTTAAAACCACCATACTTGATAAAGTAGAAGCGGATGACATTATAGCCGTGTTAGCTGAAAAATTAGTAGAAAAACATGATTCAACTTGTTTTATTGTGTCTAGTGATAAGGATTTTTTACAGTTAGTAACTGATAAAATTATTGTTTATAGACCTATGGAGAAGGAATATTATACTCCTAAAACAGTAGAAGAAAAATTTGGTTTAAAACCCTCTAACTTTATTTTACACAAAACACTATTAGGAGATAGTTCAGATAATATTCAAGGTATTAAAGGATTAGGTGCAAAAGGTATATTTAAAAAATTTCCTGAATTAAAAACCCATGATTTAACTTTGGATGATATTTTCGACATATCTGCTAGGAAATTCAAGGAACATGTTGTATATTCCCGTATTGTTCAGGAACAAGCTAGGATCGAAACTAATTATAAAGTTATGGATTTAAGCACTCCAATGATTGATGATAGAGGAAAAGAACATATAGATAATTTAATAGATGAAGATTTACCTGAATTTAATTCTGAAATGTTTATATCATTTTATAATGAAGATAAATTAGGAGGAATGATTAGAAATTTAGATTCATGGTTAAAAGATATATTTGCTCTATTTCCAACTTACGAAAAATAAAAAGGTTATAAATGACATTAAATAGTATAAATCAATACGGACATGATTTTCAAATTAAAGTATTATCATCTCTGTTAACTCATAAAGAATTTCTTACCAATATTCATGATATTATATCAGAAGAATATTTTGAAAATCAAGCACAAAAATGGGCGATTAAAGAGGTACTTAACTATTATGATAAGTACCATACTACTCCCTCATTAGATATATTAAAAGTAGAACTACAAAAAGTAGATAATGAAGTATTACAAATATCTATTAAAGAGCAATTAAAACAAGCATTTGTTACCTCTGATGATGATTTAGAATATGTACAGGAAGAATTTACTAATTTTTGTAAAAACCAACAATTGAAGAAGGCCTTAATGTCGTCTGTAGACTTATTAAAAGCAGGTGACTTTGATGGTATTCGTTTTATTGTAGATAATGCTTTAAAAGCAGGACAAGATAAAAATATAGGACATGAATATGTTAAAGACATTGAATCTAGGTATAGAGAAAATTCAAGAGAAACTATACCAACCCCTTGGCCGCGTATTAATGATTTACTACAGGGGGGACTTGGAAATGGAGACTTTGGTCTTATATTTGGTAACCCAGGAGGTGGTAAATCTTGGTCGTTAGTAGCTTTAGGTGGACACGCTGTAAGATTAGGATATAATGTACTCCATTATACTTTGGAATTAGGGGAAGATTATGTTGGAAAAAGATATGATGCTTTTTTTACCAAAATCCCAGTTAATAAAGTAGATTCCCACAGAGATAAAATTGAAGAAATCATACCTCAGTTGCCAGGAAAGTTAATAATTAAAGAATACCCAACAGGAAAGGCAACAATCTCAACAATTGAGTCACATATTGCGAAAGCAACAAGTATGGGATCTAAACCAGATTTAGTAATTATTGATTATGTGGATCTTCTTTCATCAAGAAAGAAAAATAGAGAACGTAAGGATGAAATTGATGATATTTATACAAGTACTAAAGGATTAGCTAGACAATTAGATATACCAATTTGGTCAGTTTCTCAAGTTAATCGTGCGGGTGCAAATGATAATGTAATCCAAGGAGATAAGGCAGCAGGGTCATATGATAAAATAATGATAACTGATTTTTGTATGTCTCTTTCTCGTAAAAAAGAGGATAAAGTTAATAACACAGGTAGATTCCATCTAATGAAAAACCGATATGGAATGGATGGTATGACTTTTGGTATTGAAGCAGATACTTCTACTGGACATTTTACAGTTAAAAATGAATATTTTGAGGGTGAAGAATCTGAAACCTTAGCCTCAACAACTCGTTCTAATAAATTTGATACAGATGTAGATAATTTCGATAAACAATTGTTACGTAAGAAATTTTTTGAATTAAACCCTTAAATAAAAAAACTAAATGGCAAAAAAAGACATCACACAAGAAAGAATTGTTTATAAACCTTTCGAATACCAACAAGCCTCAGATTATTGGCTTAAACAACAACAAGCACACTGGTTACATACTGAAGTCCCAATGATGAGTGATGTTAATGATTGGAAACAGAATTTAGAACCCCATGAAAAAAACATTATTGGTACAATTTTAAAAGGTTTTGCTCAAACAGAAACTGTAGTAAATGATTATTGGACTACCTTAGTAACAAGTTGGTTTAGAAAACCTGAAATAATCAAAATGGCTGTTACATTTGGGGCATTTGAAACTATCCATGCTGAAGCCTATTCATTATTAAATGAAGAATTAGGATTAGATAATTTTGCGGAGTTTTTAGAAGATGAAGCTACTATGGCAAAAATAGAAGCATTAACCGAAGTTAGAGATTCTCACGATGGTACTCCTAATTGGCATGAAAGAGCAAAATCCTTAGCAGTTTTTTCTGCTTTTACGGAAGGAGTTAATTTATTTTCTTCATTTGCTGTATTACTTTCTTTTAAATTAGATAATAAACTTAAAGGAGTAGGACAAATAGTTGAGTGGAGTATTAGAGATGAATCATTACATTCAGAAGCAGGGTGTTGGTTATTTAGAACATTAATGGAAGAGCACCCAGAATATAACACACCAGAATTACAAGCTGATATAGAAGAAGCAGCTAAATTATCTTTAAAATTAGAATTAGATTTTATTGATAAAGTATATGAAATGGGGGATTTAAAAGGCTGCCCTAAATATGATTTAATTTCATTTATTAAACATAGAGTAAATACTAAAATGAGTGATTTAGGGTATGGACCTATAGTTAATGGGATAGATAAAGACGCCGTAAAAAGAATGAAATGGTTTGACAGCTTATCAGCAGGAAAACAACATACAGATTTCTTTGCAAACCGAGTAACAAATTATAGTAAAGGTGTTCAAAATTGGGACGCAAACAGTTTATTTTAAAATATGGAAAACAACGCATTACAAGTAGATTACACAAATTGGGAGAAAGGTAAAAACTATCCAGAATGGATGGATGAAATTTCTTTAGCAACCATTTCCAAAGGTTATTTATTACCTGGAGAAGATGTAAAAAAAGCATACAGAAGAGTTTCTAATGCTGCAGCAACCCGACTTAAAAAACCAGAATTAGCTAACAAATTCTTTAAAATTATGTGGAATGGTTGGTTAGGATTAGCATCACCTGTGTTATCAAATATGGGAACTGATCGTGGTTTACCTATTTCATGTTTTGGTGTTGATACGCCTGATTCAATACGTGGAATTGGTTTAACTAACGCGGAACTAATGAAGTTAACAGCATCCGGTGGGGGTGTAGGTATTTCGTTAAATCGCATTAGAGAACGTGGAACTGAAATTTCTGGGAATGGTAAAAGTGAAGGTGTAGTACCATGGGCTAAGATATTTGATTCATCAATAATTGCAACTAATCAAGGAAATGTTAGAAGGGGAGCAGCTTCTGTTAATCTAGATATAGAACATGGAGATATAGAAGAATTTTTACAAATTCGTAGACCAAAGGGTGATCCAAACAGACAATGTTTAAATTTACATCAATGTGTTGTTGTAGGTGATTCATTTATGAGAAAACTAGAAGCAAGAGACCAAGAAGCAATGGGTAGATGGGCTACAGTTTTAAAATCAAGGATGGAAACAGGAGAACCTTATATAATGTATAAGGATAATGTTAATAAAGATAACCCAATAGCTTATAGACTAAATAATTTAGATGTAAGTATGACAAATATTTGTTCTGAAATCACTTTATTTACAGATGAGGAGCATAGTTTTATTTGTTGTTTATCATCTATGAATTTAGCAAAATACGATGAATGGAAAGATACAGATGCCGTTGAATTAGCTACTTGGTTTTTAGATGGTGTAATGCAGGAATTTATTGATAAATCTGCGGGTAAAGATTCACTACAAAGAACTTATAACCATGCTCGTAAGGGACGTGCTTTAGGTTTAGGTGTAATGGGTTGGCATTCATTCTTACAACAAAAGGGACTACCATTTAATTCTATTGCTTCAACTGCCCATACTAAAAATATATTTTCGGATATTAGAGGTAAAGCAGAAAAAGCATCTATGGATTTAGCCTTAGAATATGGAGAACCTTTATGGTGTAGAGGTACAGGTATGAGAAATACACATTTATTAGCAATCGCTCCAACAGTATCCAATTCAGTTATTTGTGGTGGTATTAGTGCGGGGATTGAGCCTTTACCTGCTAATATTTATACTTTTAATGGTGCTAAAGGTACTTTTATTAGAAAAAATAAAGTTTTACAGTCTATTCTATCAGAAAAAGGTGAAGACAAAGATAAATGGTGGGATCAAATGTTATCCGAAGATGGTTCAGCACAGGGTTTACCAGATAGTATTCTAACTCCAGATGAAAAAGAATTATTTTTAACCTTCCCCGAGATAAATCAATTAGAATTAGTTAGACAAGCAGCTATTAGGCAAAGATATATTGATCAAACACAATCATTAAATTTATCTTTTGATGTAAATGATTCACCAAAATGGATAAATCAGGTACACTTAGAGGGATGGAAATTGGGTATTAAAACTTTTTATTACTTAAGAACTGATAGTGTTATTAAAGGAGATTTAGGATCAAGAATGGCAGATTGTGTATCTTGTGACGGATAATGGACTTTTACATATGTATAATCACATTAATTAAAATTTAATAAAATGGCTAGAAAAGCAAAAAAACCAGTAGTAAAAAAAGTAGAAAAAAAACCAGTAAAAATTAGTTGGTTTAAGAAAACATTCAATGCTGTAAAAGGTTGGATAGTAGGAAATGGAATTACAGGGATTTTAGGATTAATCTTAGGGTTAGTACTTTGGTCTTTTGGGTTTAAAATATATGCCGGGATCGCGTTTGGTGTATTTGCTACGCGAAATTGGGATTTATTTAAAAATTGGATTATAAGCTTAAAAAATAAAATCTAATATATTATAAAAATTGAAAAAGAAAATTTAAAAGGGGTGCATTAGCACCCTCTTTTTTTATATTTATTATCAAATATAATGTTACTACTAATATAGTTATTCCTTTAATTTTAAATTTAAACTATATGAAAAAATTATTAACATTAGTATTTATATTCCTTTACATTGTACCTTCTTTTAGTCAAGAAAAAGATAAATTTTTTACATCACTTTATAAAGATTTTCTTAAATATGGTACAGTTTACGGAGCAGGAGGTATCTCCAACTCAGTAGAAGCATCAGAACCTACATACTTCCTAAGAACAAACCCAGATGGCAGTTTATACTCTATACCTGATGTAGTAGACAATACAGAAGTATTTCCTTTTGATTATAGGTATGGATTTGGAATAAGAAAATTAGCTAGATTTGATTACGAAAGAAAACCTAGAAATTATTATGATGGTAGAGAAGAACAATTAGTATTTTACGCTCCAACTTCTGCGTTTACAGGATTAGAATACCAATTCCATTATGAAAAAGAAAGATGGAGAGGTGAAGATTTTACTAATTATAGATTTTTTCTAAAACATACAGGCAAATATCATATTGTAAAACTACAAACCCGAGAAGTAGGTAAAATTAATTTAAATTACAACTCAGCTGAATTAAGAGCTAGATTACCAATAGGAAAAAAATTCTCATTTTCAGCAGGTGCTATAGTAAGGGGACATGAAAGAGCCTATGGTTACAATCCTATTGAAATCTGGTTAAATGAAACCGAAGTAATAAATGGTACAGAATATCCAGTTAATTATTGGTACACATTAGGTTATGAATACGGTTATGAAGATATATTTTATACTTCAACCGATGAAAATGGAAATGTAACTCAAGATTGGTGTTGGGTTGATTCAGATGGTGTTCAAGTAGCTCATTCGGATTTAGCATTTAGAGAAAAAGTAATGCCTAGTTTAATGAATAGGTTTAATAGGGAAGCTTGGGATTTATTAGATCCATGGGTAGAAGTTGCTCCTATAGTAGGAATGGACTTTTACCATTATGATAGAAATTTTTGGTTACATGCTTATGTAAATTATATATTACCTGCCCACAAATACATTGCAGGGGAAGAAGAATTTAGTTATTTGAATAGAAATAACTGGGGTAAAGGAGGATTAATCCAAGATTCAGAATTAGAACAATGGCATGACTACTCTGCAGGAATTAGTCTAGGAACTAAAATAGGAAAAAATCTTGGTATATTTATAGAAGGTGAATATTCCAAAATGTGGGATAGTAAACTATATCAAACAACATTCGGGTTAAATTATACTTTTAAATAAAATGGCAAAACAAATAGGAGAGAATACTAAAGTTACTCTAGATTTAAAAACAATAGGAATGATAGTAGGATTTGTAATATCTCTATCAACAATGTGGTTCACTTTAAAATCAGATATTGCACTTGCAATGAAAATGCCTGAACCTGTTATTGAAAGAGTGGAATACGACTTAAAAGATGAGTTGGTTCGTCAAACAATAATGGATACTCAAGAAGACGTTGAAATGCTTTTAGAAAAATTTGATAAGCTAGAAGAACGTTTATATGAGTTATCTAAAGATAAATAAAATGAAAAATTTATTATTTTTAATATTCTTACTTCCAACAATTATATATAGTCAATCAGAAGTTCCAGATAAATACTGGTTAGATGATTCAAATTATGAAGAAATAGTAAATACTAAAGGAGCATTTGATGATAGTGAATCAGAAATAATAGTTGTAGAATATTGGGCCAAATTTAATGAAAAAAATTGCTTTTCAGATTGGGAAAAACTACAAAATGTTAAATATTATCGAGTAGATATTGCTCAAGCTCCATTAGCAAAGAAAAAATATAGAGTTAGAATGGCCCCTACATTATTTGTTATAAAAGAAGGAGTTATAGAATATAAATACAAAGCAGGTTTAGACTTATTAGTACCTGTTACTTTAGAAGAAATACAAGCAGATATTGACGAAATTAAAAAATCTAATCAGTTTTAATATTTATAATAAAATTAAGTTTCACTAAAAAGTTATTTTATGTTTAATAAATTAAAAAATAAGTGGATGGCCTTTAAAAATCTATTTAACGACAAAAATGATATAAACGAAAAATCAGTAGTTGGTTTTATTTCATTTGCTATTATGACTATATTTGCAATTGTAGATTTAGTAACTGGATATTTTGGGAAAGACTTAGTAATTAATGAATTTATCTATGATTCATTCTTATTTATTACTTTAGGATGTTTTGGTATTGCGGAAGTTGGAAAAATATTTGGCAAAAGAGCATCATCCCCAGTTGAAGAACCAGAACCCCCACTTGAAGAAGAAGAACCAAAAACAAAACCAGGTATTAATATCAATATAGATGGAGACGATTGGTAGTATGAAATTAGAAGTTTTAAGATTTAGCTCACAAAACAATTCTACTTTAGGTATGTTATTTGATGTAACAAAAGGTAGAAAATTTTTATGTTTTACTTTAGAAGATGAAGCTAGAGACACAAAAGTAAAATCAGAAACAAGAATACCTGAAGGAATTTATGAATTAAAATTACGTACAGAGGGTGGATTCCATGAAAGATATATTAAAAAATATGGTAATAAATTTCATAAAGGAATGATTCATGTACAAGATGTGCCTAATTTTAGATATATTTTATGGCATACTGGAAATACAGATAAACATACTGCAGGATGTCTCCTTTTAGGTGATACTTCTCAACAAAATATTACTAAAGAAGGTTTTATAGGTGGATCAACAACAGCATATAAAAGAGTTTATCCTACTATAGCTGAAGCTCTTACAGAAGGTAAACAAGTTAGAGTTAAATATATTGACTTTGATACTGCTATTAGACATAAATAATTATTTGGAGTCTAGATAAATTTTTCTTATATTTATCACCATGTACACATATAACGCAAAATTAGATCGAGTTGTCGATGGGGATACCATTGACGCTTTAGTAGACTTAGGATTTAACACTTGGAAAAAAGTAAGAATTCGAATGATGGGTATAGACGCCCCAGAATCAAGAACTAGAGATTTAGAAGAAAAAAAATTAGGACTAGCCGCTAAAGCTAGACTTAATGAATTAATAGAAAGTAATGACTTTTTATTTACTTTAAAATCTCATGGTGTAGGAAAGTTCGGGAGATGTCTAGGTGAAATTTTTATAGAAGAAGAAATTAGTATTAATCAAACTTTAATAAATGAAGGACACGCAACACAATACAATGGGGGTACTAGGTAAAATTAAAAAAGGGATGTTTCCTTTTCTTATTGCCTTTTCTGCTCTATCCGTTAGTGCATCAGCTGCATTTTACTCAGTTAGTGGTTTAAGCAAATTATTTGCGGGGGCAAGCTTAGAAGTTATTATAATGGCAGGGTCATTAGAATTTGCTAAATTAATAACAGCTTCACTTTTATATCAATATTGGAATACAATTAATAAAACTTTAAGAACTTATTTAGCAATATCTACAGTAGTATTAGTATTAATTACTAGTATGGGTATTTATGGGTTTTTAAGTGCGGCTTACCAAGAAACATACTCTAAATTATCAGCAGTAGAAAATCAAAAAGGTTTTATTCAAAAGAAAATTGATTTTTATCAAAATGATGTAAACAGATATGATGAAGAAATTAAAAGAATATCTAGTAATATTAGTACTTTATCTAATGCAAAAGCTGCGACCATCCAAGTACGAGACACCTCGGTATCTGGGGGCTTTAGACAAACAATCTCCACAACTGAGCTTAGAATGGCGCAGAATCGTATTAATATTGAGGAGGAAAATCGTAAATTGGCACAATCTAAACGAACAGTAGCATCAGATAGCTTACAAAAATTCCAATTACAAGTATTGGAACTTGACAATAACACCGAGGTTGCTGGTGAGTTAGGACCACTGCAGTATCTATCGAGTTTGACGGGTTATCCCATGGGTAAAATTATAAATGTACTACTACTTATTATAATTTTTGTATTTGACCCATTAGCAATATCTCTAGTAGTTGCTGCAAACTTTGCTTTTGATAAAGCTTACCCAAAAAAAAAATATAAAGAAAACTTATATGGGGAAAGAGTAGAAGATATTGTAGTTAAAGATGCTGAGGAAATAAAGACTAATAAAGAATTTATGGATAATCTTGATAAAATTGAAAAAATTAAAGATTGGGAAGAAGCTGAAAAAAGAATGAATATAATAGGCCAGAATGGAAATGATGGGGAACACTATTCAGAATGGGATTTAAATGGGGATGGGAAAGTAGATATAAAAGATAGATTACTTATGATTTCTAAACTTAAGTCTCTTCAAAAAGAGTTTAAAGGAAGTATGAAAAATAAATTATTAGAATTAGAAAAAGAAATCCATAACATGAATGTTAGAAGAAAATAAAATATGGAAGAAGCAGATAAAATAATTTTTATATCAATTTATTTTTTTCAATTAGCGATTTGGGGTATTTATAACATATACTCACAATCTAAAAACTAAAATATGAAAAAATTACTAGCAATATTAAAATGGTTTCTTATTACAGTCCCATTAGGATTATTTGGTATTATAACAGCACCAATTCTTTATCCATTATTTGATTTAACTAAATGGAAAATACTTTGGATTTATGGTGATGATAAAAGAATTAAGGAAGATGGAACGTTTTACCCTGATTATAAAGTATTTTTAATACAAACTGTAGGTGAAGCAAGAGAAACATTTTGGGCTAGATATAAGTGGATGGGGTTTCGTAATAGAATATGGAATTTAAGAACTTGGATTGAGTTTTTCCAAACAGGTGATGGTTCAGGTTTAACTGAATTAGAAGTGACAATAGATGATTTATGGTTAGATGGAAAACAAGTATTTGATGGGCGAGATCCATGGAAGCAAGAAGCAGGATTAAAATACCTAGCAGAACCAGGACAGAATCCTTGGCAAGTATGGAGTGGTGATGTGATAGATTTTAGGTATTCTATTATTGGTCAGAGCTTAATTTGGTTTAAACAAGATGGAATATTATCATTCAGATACTCATACTGTAAATTATGGTTCGGTAGGTGGGTAACAGTTAAAATAAATTTATTCAAATCAGATACGGTTTTAACTTTAAAATTCCAAAAAGATAATTAACGATTCATTTGGCTACCGCAGTAAGGGTTCGTATATTCATGTGTTCGAATGAGTCGAACAATTAATTTAAAATAAAGGTTATGTTTAAAACAAATTTAGTTATTGATTTATGGGTTGGTGTTAATGGTGGTTATATTACCGTTGATGAGTATTATGAAATGTTAAATTTATTAAATTAAGATATGGTTTGTTATATATTTGCAATGATTTTGCTAACAATGGTTATATTTAAAAAATAAAGGTATGTTTAATATCCCCCTTACCAGAAAAGAAGTAGATAAGGAATTATCCAAATACCAGAAAATAAACTATAACCAGTTTAGATGGTGGAGAATGTATCAACCCAAAAATAAACCTCTTCATCATTTAACTCCTTTGCGTGATCGTATTTTCAACGGTGATTTTGATTATTCATGTTATAGAGCACAACAATACCTTGTTGAATATCAATTAAATGATATATTAGAAGAATGTGGTATTGATTACCAAATGTATCTTGAAAAAACCTCAGTTATTAGAGCACGAAGAAAACGTTTGATAGAGGATTTTGAAAAGGATGAAGCTGAAAGGCTACGTTCTTTAACAATTGAATTTACAAAATATTTTAAATGTAACAAAGAACAAGTTGAGGAAGAAATGTTAGAATGTAGTGGCTCCCTGATAGATCTTTATTATATTATAGAAGATAAATATAAAATAGTCCAAATGCCTCTAGTTTCAAGAAAGAGGGGACGACCAAAAAAAGTTATATAAATGAAAGTATCACACGAAGTACCTAGATGTTTACTAACAGCATCACCTGAATTTAACGATTATGATTATTGCCTACCTCATCTATTAGATCAAGATGAAGAATATCTAAAGTATTTTGAAAATGCCCGAGATAAAGGACGTTATATTATAATGGATAATTCACTCCATGAATTAGGAGAGGCATATGATTATGATAGATTAAGATATTGGGTTAATGAATTAAAACCTAATGAATTTATAGTACCAGATGTTTGGATGGATTGTCATAAAACAGCAGCTCAAGCCAAATATTGGAAACAATTTAAATATCCTAAAAAAACTAAACTTACAGCTGTAATCCAGGGTGAAAATAAAAACGAAGCATATTTATGTGCTAATCTATTAGCTGGGTTAGGTTATGAAAAATTATGTGTATCCTATGGTGCTACTTGGTATAATGATTTCTTTCCACATACCAACACAGATATGGGGAAAGCATTAGGTAGAGTACGATTTGTGCAAGGTTTATTTAAATTAAACCAACTAAAAGATATTAAATTTCACCTATTGGGTTGTTCAATACCTCAAGAATTTAGTTGGTATGATAATAACCCAAGAATAGAATCAATTGATACTTCTAATCCCGTAATGGCTGCTTTAGAAGGTATCTGGTATAATGATAATGGTTTAAATACAAAACCAAAAGCAAATATGAATGATTTTTTTGATATTGACTTTAGAAAAGTTGATTATTTAAATGTTATTCATAATACAAGAAGATTTAAAGAAATAGTTAAAAAACATACTAATAATTAAAATAGAAACAGTTATGATGTCACTTTATGATTACCAGGGACACCCAGATAAAGATGGGACAGGATTAAAAGTTAATGCTTATGCACAACTTAAAAAACAACCTTATAAAAAAAGGTTATTAGAATTTAATAATACAGAAGTATTTTTATATACTAAAGACTTTTTAGATGAATTTTTTGAAATCCAAGAAATTTTTAATAATGAATTTGTAGTAGAATAATATGGCAAAGTTAACAAGAAATGTAAATTACGCAAATTACAGATGGGAAGAATATGTGCTAACAGAAGAAGAATTAGTACAGTGGAAAACAGGTGATGAAGATCTCCAACAAGAAATCATAGATAATGCAGATTGGGACTTAGTAAGAGATAAACCAATTGATGATTATAGTGAACCCAAATTTGTAGAAGAATAAAGATATGGCAGAATTTATAAGACACGCATTAGGGCTTTGTGGAGAGCACTATCATCCAAATTTATGGACACTTCTTATAGGAGGAGTAGGATTATCTACTATTTTTTCGTATGTTCGATCCTATATAAAATGTAAATTTAATCAAGCGTTTGCCTATACGCAAAATACCTGGCAAAAATTAAATAAGTAAATTATGGCACATTGTGTAGTAAGTTTAAGTGGTGGAATGGATAGCAGCACCCTATTGTTAAGAGCTATCGAAAAGTATGATTCTGTAACAGCTATATCTTTTGATTATGGTCAAAAGCATAGAGTAGAGCTAGAAAGAGCTCAACAATTAGTTGATTATATCAATGAAAATTGCCCAACAGATGAAAATTGTTTTAATGGATGTACAGTTAATTACCGTCAAATTAAATTAGATGGATTAGTAGATTTATTAGACTCAGCTCTAGTTTCAGGTGGAGAAGACGTACCAGAAGGACATTATGAGCAAGATAATATGAAAGAAACAGTTGTTCCTAACAGAAATAAAATGTTTGCTTCAATAGTACAAGCAGTAGCATTATCTGTAGCAAATAGAACAGAAGATGTTTGTGATATTGCTTTAGGTATTCATGCTGGTGATCACGCAGTTTATCCTGACTGTAGACAAGAATTTAGGGATGCAGATGATGCGGCATTTAGAATGGGAAATTGGGATGCGGATAGAGTAGGATATTTTACTCCTTATTTAGATACCGATAAGTTTGGTATTTTACAGGATGGAGAAAAATTATGTGAAATTTTAGGTCTTGATTTTAATGAGGTATATAAAAGAACAAATACATCATATAAACCTTACCCAAGTGGTAACTCTGATTACAAATCAGCTTCATCAGTAGAGCGAATTGAAGCATTTATTTTATTAGGGAAACCTGATCCAGTTCAATATGAAGATGAGACAGGAGAAGTTAGTTATGAAGTAGCAAAATCACACGTAAAACAAATATTAGCAGAACATGAGTAATAAAAAACAATCATTACCTGATGCCTATTTACACCAAAAAATAAGTTTTTTAAAATCATCTATAAGGATTATAGGATATATTTTTATACCTTTTAGTTTGGTCGTTGCAACTATTTTACTTATTTTAAGTGAAATAATTGGGATAGGAGAAGAATTAGTATAAATAAATTTAAATTAAAAATAATGAAAACAATCCTTTATTTTACCGCTTCATGGTGTGGTCCATGTAAAGCATTAGCACCTAGAATGGAAAAACTAGCAAGCCAAATTAATTATAGAAAAATTGATGTTGATTCAAATCAAGATATGTCTATAAAATATGGAGTTCGAAATGTACCTTCACTAGTATTAGTAGATGAAAATGGAACAGAATTAAATAGAATGGTTGGAGTACAACCAGATCAAGCAATCTTAAATTTTTATAATGGGTAAATATCAATCAAGTAAAGTATTTGACGGTTTTAGTACAGTGTTTCGTCAATGGAAAGCAGAGAATACACACTGTAGATTTGTACATGGTTATGGTATTTCTTTTAAAGTATATTTTGAGGGTGAATTAGACGAAAGAAACTGGGTTTGGGATTTTGGAGGTATGAAACGTGCTAAAACCTTAATTGATGGTAAACAACCTAAAGCTTGGATGGATTATATGTTTGATCATACTATGATTATAGCAGAAGATGACCCTGAAATTAAAGCATTCCAACAAATGGATGCAGTAGGTGTAGCACAAGTAAGAATAATTCCGGCTACAGGTGCAGAAAAATTTGCTGAGTATATTTATAACAAGCTCAATGAATTTGTTAAGACTGAAACCGATAACAGAGTAAGAGTTATTAAAGTTAAATTCATGGAGCACGGAAAAAATGCAGCTTATTACTGCGAATAAAGTTATAACAGTGAATAAAAAACCACTTAAAAAAATTATATGGAACACAAACAATTAAAGCGTATTGAGGATTACGATAAAAATCTCCCAATTGTAGAAATCTACACCGCAGTACAATCGGAAGGATCAAGAGCAGGATACCCAACAGTAGTAATTAGAACAACAGGATGCACTCACAGATGTTATTTCGGTGAAGGTGGGTGGTGTGATTCTTGGTATACAAGTATCCATCCAGAAAAAGGTAAATTTAACTTTAAAGACATTATTCAAGCATATAAGGACAACCCTCATATATCAGAAATGATGTTAACAGGAGGAAGTCCTACTATGCATCCTGCATTGGTAAACGAATTAACGCATTTTGCACATGAAAATAATATCTTTATTACTATCGAGACTGAAGGATCGCATTTTTTACCCACTGATTATCCTATTAATCTCCTATCTATTAGTCCTAAATTTAGCAATTCAGTCCCTGTGGTGGGAGTTGAAACCCCTCAAGGTGGAATCACGGACGAAAGAATGGTAAAACGTCATAATAAGTTTAGACTTAATTATGAAGCTATAACTAAAAGTATGTCATATCATTCTGATTACCATATAAAACCTGTTTGGGATGGTAAAGATGAAGAATCATTGAAAGAAATACTGGATTGTATTAAAATATTAGATGCGGATCCAAGTAAAGTATGGTTTATGCCTGCTGGAGATTCTAGAGAAGGATTATTTAAATCATACCCTTTAGTATTTGATTGGGTTAGAGATAATGGCTATAGAATGACTTGGAGACCACATATTATTGCTTTTGAAGACCAACGTGAAGTATAGTGGATAAGCAAGAAGCCCTTCGTATATTAGAGGAAATAGAAGAGAACATCAATGTCTGTTGTGCGATAACAATGGAACCAGATGAAGTATTAGTATTAGTAGATAAATTAAAAAGTTATATAAATGAAGAATAAACGTAGGAAAATTCACGAAGAATTAGAAGTAGTAAAAGTAGGTTATGCAAATGGGGTTGCTGAAGGATTCCCACTTAATGATGAAGAAAAATTAAAAATGATTGATAAAGCTGAAGTGGCTTATGGTCAATTTTTAGATGCATTAAAATGTGATTGGAGAAATGATCCAAATTCAATGGAAACACCTCGTCGAGTAGCTAAAGCATATGTGAATGATTTATGGGAAGGTAGATACACAGCAATGTCCCCTATTACATCATTTCCTAGTGATGGTTATGATGGTATTATTATTGAACGTAATATACCATTAACTTCAATGTGTTCCCACCATCACCAAACCATTGGAGGAGTAGTTCACATTGGTTATATTGCAGGACAAGGGGGTCAAGTAATTGGATTATCTAAACTAAATAGAATAGTTGAATTATTTGGTCGTAGAGGAGCAATACAAGAACAATTAACATCAGCTATCCATAATGCTGTATGTAAAATTACTGAAGGTAATAAGGGTGTAATTGTTACAATTGTAGGTACTCATAACTGTGTAAGTTGTAGAGGTGTTAAACATCAAGGTGCCGCAATGGTTACAACTAAAGCATCAGGTGTATTTAGAGAAAATGATAATTTAGCTAGAAAAGAATTTTTTGACAGTCTGAAAATTAATAACGGAGGACATAATATATAAACTATGGCACTAAAAGCAGATAATAAAATATTTTTTAGTTGGGATGATATAGATGTCTTAGTTGATATACTTACAAATAAAATTCTACATGACCAACCTAATATAGATTCAGTTCATGGTATTGCTAGAGGAGGATTAATTCCCGCAGTTTTGATATCACATAAATTAGGTTTACCTTATACTAATGTTATATTACCTAATACTTTAGTAGTTGATGATATTGCGGATACAGGAACAACATTAGAAAAATCCCCGGGTGTATATACAGCTGTATTACATTATAAACCCCATACTTCATCTTTTCAACCTACTATATGGGCGAATTTACATGAGGGAGATGAGTGGATTTACTACCCATGGGAAAGGGAAGATGCAAACACAATTCAAGATTACTTAATAAAATAAAATAAATAAATATGGAATATTGGCAAATTAAAACTCAAAACGAATTTGAGAACGAAAGAGGTAGGATACAAAAAACAACTGAATTATATTTAGTAGTAGCAGTATCAGCAACAGATGCAGAAGCTAAGATGTACAAACATAATGAAGGTATGTCTAATTTTAGAGTTGTAGAAGTAAAGAAAACTAAATTTTTAGAAGTAATAAGCTAATGGGAAAACAATTAGAATTATTTAGCAAAGCCGACGTGCCCTTTGTTAATGAAGTAGAAACATTTAACAGCACGTTTGGAAAACCAAATAATTATGAACCAACAATACCAGAAAAAAAGGAGTGGGAATTCGTATACGACTTTGTACTTGAAGAATTGGAAGAATATAGACAGGCTTGCGAAAACGGAGACATCGTGGAAGTTTTGGATGCTTTGTGTGATATTGCTTACGTTTCCTTTGGGAACGGTACTATGTTACACGGTCTTAAAGATAAGATATGGCCCGCGTATCAAGAAGTACAAGGAAGCAATATGTCGAAGTCTTGTAGCACTAAAGAGGAAGCCATGGAGACTGTCACCCTCCGCTCTAAAGAACAAGATGAGCCATGTCACTTTGAACAGGTCGAAGATAGATTCGTAGTATACAGAACACGTGATCGTAAAGTAATGAAATCAATTAATTATTACAGACCCGATTTACATCAATTCTTTACACACGAAGAATTAAAGAAAGAATATCTATAAAAAACTTAGGCTCCCGTAGGGAGCCTTTGTATATTCACCCAAATAAAAGTTATATAATGTACAAAAAGTGTTATCAAGGTAAAAAATTAGGAGATAATTATTTTGAAATGCATCTATGGGAAGAAGATGGTGGTCATCAAATAGTACCCTATAGAAATGTAGCATACCAAGAATGCTCAGAAGAAGAACAAACCCATACAGGGTTAAACGGCGAGCCACTCAAACCCATATCTAAATGGTTTTTTTCTAAAAACCCTGAATATAGTGCTAAGAATACTCCAAATTTACATTTTCATGACATGAAACCTCATCAAAAGTTTTTAGTTGAGCGTTATGGAGTAAATGATGTTCCTTCTAAAGGACATAGAGAAGTATTTTTTGATATTGAGTGTGAAATAGGGGGGGCGTTAACTGAAGAGTATATTGAAGATGCTCCTATGCCTATTACTTCTATTGCTTGGTGGGATAAACAAAAAGATTATTGGTCTATTCTTATTTTAGATAAAAAAAGTCAACTATCACATACTAAAACAGGTAAAAACAAAAATAAAGAAATTATTCCTTGTGCTACAGAAAATGAATTATTAGCTAAGTTTGTTGAAGCAATAAGAGAAATGGATCCTGATATATTAGTAGGTTACAACTCAGATTATTTTGATATACCCTATTTATATTATAGAATGTGTAGAACAATAGGTAAAGATTGGGCTGACCATTTATCCCCTATTGGCAAAGTAGTTTCTAAGAAAAATAATAAATATTTCTTTAAACAAAATCAATATGTGGACATTGTAGGTATCGAATCTTTAGATTATATTCGTTTACATAAAAAATACAGTTGGAAAGATGAACCCAGTTGGAAATTAGATGCAATTGGAGCCAAGTATGTAGGTATGAATAAGGTTGAATATGAGGGGAATTTAGATCAATTATTTGAAACAGATATCCATAAATTTATTAAGTATAATTTTGTTGATGTTGAAATTTTACAAAAATTAGATGAAAAATTACAATATTTAGCTTTAACTAAAAATTTATCTCATAAGGGAAAACATAATTATAGCGAAGTATATGCTAATAGTATATCCCAAGATGGCGCTATTTCAGCTTATTTATTATCTCAAGATATAGTACCACCTCCAAAAGAACCATTCCCCCAAAAGAAAGATAGTTACGCGGGAGGATACCTTTTTTGTCCTAAAGCAGGATTGTATAAGTATATGTTTGATGAAGATTTAACTTCGTTGTATCCATCTATAATAATGTCTATAAACATAGGTAAGGAAACATTTGTGGGGCGTATTGTAGATGCTAATGAACGTAATAATAGACTGGGTCTTAACGATTTAAAAGAACGTGATCCCGAAGAAGAATTATTAGTTGAAAATAAAAAACGACAACAAACTAATGTAAATGTTGGTAGACTAATAGCTATGATTGAACAAAGCAATTTAGCAGTTGCAGCTAATGGTTCAATGTTTAGAACAGATAAAGAATCAGTTTTATCTACTATTCTAAAAAAATGGTTTGAAGAACGAGTTATTTATAAAAATCGTATGAAAAAAGCATACCAAGAGGGAAATAAAGAATTAGGTGAATATAACCATTTAATGCAATACACCATGAAAATTTTATTAAATAGTTTATATGGAGCTACTGCTTTACCTTCATTTAGATATGGTATGAATTTCCAAACTTTAAGTGAAGCAATTACATTATCAGGACATAGAATAATACAAGAATCAGCTCTTTGTGCTAATAGACATATGAATAAAGTTATGCGTGAAGAAATAAAATTAGATATATGACATTAAAAAAACAATCAATTAGAAAAAACCAAATAATCACAGTAAATGGAAAACCCGTCTCTAAAGAAGAATTAATCACCAGAAGTGAAGACTGGAGTGAGATTCAAGAAAATTTTTTTAGAAAAATGCTTAAACAAGGGGGGACATTTAAAGTTGCAGGTATTAAATATAAAGTAGAATTAATCGAAAGAAATGATTTAGATTCTAAAGGAAACAAACCAGTTGCAATCCCTAAATTACCTGGAGAAAGAACATTTTAAAATATAAACAATATTAATGAAACATTTAGAAGAAACACCTTGGTGGATTTGTGATGAAGGAGATGAGAATTATTGTGCTTATGTAGATACGGACTCTAATTACTTTAATGCAGAACCCTTACTCCTCAAATTATACCCTAATTTTGAAGAATTACCAGCTGAAGAAAAAGATGGTATTCTAGAAAAAGTAGCAATGAAATATCAAGATGTAATTAATGAGGATTATGACAGATTAGCTAAAGAATGTTTTAATGTAACTGAGCATAGACTTGAAATGAAAACTGAATGTGTGATCCGTTCAGCTTATTTTAGAGCGACTCGTCGTTATGCTCAATGGATTACTAAACAAGAAGGAATTGCTAAAGAATCTTTGGATATTAAAGGTTTAGAATTTATGAAAGCAAATTTTCCACCTATTTTAGGATCATTTTTTAATGATATTTTACAACAAGTATTAAAAGGTGAAGAAAAAGCTAATATTTTGGATCAAATTAAGGTATTTAAAAAACAAATATTAGATGGTACAATCCCACTTGCCAAATTAGGTAACCCTTCAGCAGTTAAAAAATTAGAAAAATATTCAGGTAAAAACGCTAGAGCAGGAGAAATGTTTACAGAAATACTTAAAGGAGCTCCTGCACCTGTACGCGCTACAATCCGTTATAATGATTTATTAAGATTATGGCAATTAGATAAAAAACATAATTTAATTACACAAGCAGATAAAGTAAAATGGATTTACTGTAAAGATAATCCCTACAAAATAGAAGCATTAGCATTTCAAGATTTTGACATACCAGAAAAAATTAATGATTTTTTAAATGCCTATGCTGACAGACAAAAAGTATTCGATTCAATATTATTAAATAAATTAGAAGGATTTTTCTCGGATCTTCAATGGTCATTAGATTTAAATCCTTACACAAATGCTTTAGCTTCCTTTGAGATATAAATTAACCTTCGTATATTACAATTATGATAAATAAAACAACACTAACATCAGTCATTTCAAAATATTATTTAAATGGATTAAATAATCAAGTAAAATGGCGTATTAAAGATAATCAACTTACAGTTTATGCTGGGGATAACGGTAGAGTATGTAAAGTAATACATAATAACTTTAACCTTGAAGACGCAGAATTAGGAGTATTTGATACTCATAAACTTAGTAAATTAATTTCTATTACCAATGGTGAATTAAATATAACTCTTGAAAAGATAAAAGCAGTTTATACTAAAATGCATATTGCTGATTTAAATTTTGATTTGACTTATTCATTAGCTGATATTTTAATTTTAGGTAAAAATACTTATTATGAAGATCCTGAAGAATTTGAAATTAAAATTGATTTAACAAATGATGATATTACTCATTTAATTAAAGCAAAAAGTGCCTTGGCTGATGTAAACAATATGTTAATTACTACAACAACAGATTTTGATGGTGTAAATATATGTGAAATTATATTTGGTGATAATACAGGTTTTTCAAATAAAATTACTTATCAACTTAGAGGTAAAATCACTAAAAGCGATATTCAAATTCCTTTTGATTCAGACATATTTAAAGATATATTAAATGCTAATAAGGATATGGAAAGTGGTACATTGAAAATATCAGAAGTAGGCATGTTAAAAGCCAATTTCAAAACATTAGAAACAGAAAGTGAATATTTCATAGCAAGAAACGAATAAAAGAATATGGCTAAAAAACCTGATATGTATGCCGAAGAAAAAGCACTTATGCCTTATGGGGATAGTGTTGCGGCTCCTAAAATAGATATTCCAAATACTAATGCTTGGGTAGCTCAACAATCCGTAGATGTAAATCATTTTTTATCTACTAAATTTTTAGAGTTAAAAAAAGAATATGCGGAATTAATAGCATTATATAAATGGAATGAATTAGTTAATAAATCTGAATTTAGTTTTATTCCTGTAAAAGGACATACTTACTATCTTTACCAGAGAGAGGATGAAAAATTATTTTTATCTTTAATTGAACCCGAATATTGGAATCAGTTGTTTGTAGGATCAGTAACATTAGACTCAGATAATAAATGGATAAAAATATAATTAGGAATATTAATTTTTCGTTTTTATATTATATGTATAATAGAATATAAGATTGCAGCTAGGGCGCGTTGTTATGTTTAAATTAAATTAACCGAGAGCTTCGGCCTCACAAAACCAAATGATATGAGTACATTATTCAATGAACGTACACCGTTCGACTTACTATTCCGTAACCTATTTAAGGCAGACGGCGCTTTTCAACCAACTACGTTTGAAAACAAACAACCACACCCACTAGATATTTTTTATGACGAAGACGGGCTTCATTTTGAAG
>Ga0181394_1000214_pt1 | contig 25552 bp, 35 predicted proteins | sample 17SPOviralmetaG_FD_130123 | JGI IMG/M metagenome (GOLD analysis project Ga0181394, IMG submission 130123) | Marine viral communities from the oligotrophic San Pedro Time Series (SPOT) site, San Pedro Channel, CA, USA - 17 SPOT_SRF_2010-11-23 | ecosystem: Environmental > Aquatic > Marine > Strait...
AGTGAAAGGTGACGTTGTTGCCACTCGGAAATTGCGTCAGCTCAAGATCGTAAGGGTCTTGATCCGTGACGATACCGCCTGCGCCAATTTTTCTAAGGGGTATGTATGGCATCAGATGTAATCCTGCTGCGCTTTTAATGTTACCTGTTTAGCCGCGACTTGAGAGCCGTTGATAAAAGCTCTAGCCGTAACGACCGAAGTCGTTGTCCCCACTCCCGCACTAGCAAGTCGGCTCACCGACACATCACAAAAAGTTCCGAATGCCTGTGTTGTAGCTGTCGCGCCCGAATCCTGACTAAAAGTCCAAGTTACGGATGAAGTTGGATTTGTTCGAATTCTAGCTTTTGCTGTGGCAGTCCCAGAAGGGTTATAGTTAAGAGCGTTTAGCATAATGACTTGATTTGTACCGTTTAAGTTTCCAATCAATGCCGAAACGGTAAGACTCATCCGCGACCAAACAAGCTGGCTTCCGACATAGACGGAGTTAATCACCGTGCTACCGATTCGGATGTCTGTGATGTTTGTCCCGCCAACAGCAATAGGCATCGTTACGTCCTGAAGTAAATCGTGTTTGCGTTACTGCCGGACTGGGAGGTGCTGATGCTGAAACCGTCAACGCTCCCTGCGGCGCAGCCCGCCGCGAGAGCAACAATTTCAGACGCTGTTTGGTCTGCCGTAGCGCCGCTCTCTATTCCTGCCAGCTTGCTGTTCAAGGTGCTTGTAAAATTAATTTGAGTCAGTCCGCCGTTGCCAACCGAATAGGTGGTGTTGGTGTCGGTGAAAAGAGCGCCACTTGGCACGTTAGTTAGAACCTGCGAGTTATTAACCTTTCCGTCCAAGGCAGTCTGCAAGCCGTCTATGTTTGAGATGACGTGGTTGTGCGAATCATCTGCAACAGCGGCAGTCAAAGTGACGTTTGCGTCCCCGCGAATAGAAACGCTGCCGCTTAGGTCGCCGCCAAGCGTAATCGTTCTTGCCGTTGCCCAGCGTCCAGCGGTTCCGGCGCTGCCGGTCACGTTACCCGTTACGTTACCTGTCACGTTGCCTGTAAGAGCGGCTGTCACCGTTCCGGCGGTGAAATTACCGGAGCCGTCGCGCTTGACGATAGTGCTGGCAGTGTTGGCGTTAGTCGCCGCGTTGGCTGCCGAGATCGCGCTATTTATGTCTGTGTGCGAGCCGGTAACCGCGCCGGTCACGTTAGGAAACGTGGCCTTGATTGTAGTCTTTAGAAGGCGAATGTGATCGTCGCCCTGACTGATGTTGTCGGAGCCTGTGGGGTTTGTCACCACCAAGCTGTTTATATATGAGCCGGATTCAAGTGCCATTATTTTTTCACCTTGTTCATGATTCCGATTGCGCCGCGTACACCAAAGCTGGCGGCGATAACTATCGACAATCCTGTCTGATACCACTCGGGCATTGTCGCCAAAACAACAAAGCCTTCGCGCACATAGGGAACCGCGCTTGGGACGAAAGCCAAGATAAGGGGTATGCTAAACAAAAGAGTAAGCCACTCGTCTTTCCAGCTCTGGTTGCTGGCCCTTGCCATCGCCGTTTCCCAATCTGCTGCAGATTTCGCCTGCGTCTTCATCACGCTGGCCTCTGCTTCAGCTTTCGCTTTTGTTTTTGCGGTCTTACCCTCTAGCCAAACTTTGCCAAGGTCTGCCACGGGGCCAATAATCGATCCCAATAAGTTCATACGGCCACTCCGCTGGCTAAGAGACCGGCAAAAACCGTCATGCCGATCCAGAACAATCTTTCTCCCCGACCAAGCGTAAACTCCTGCACAGCGCTCTGTGACTCCAAGTCGTCCAAGCGACCATCCAGCGTCTGAACTTGATCGTAGAGTCTGTCGTTGTTTTTCAAAATCGTGGTCACTCTTTCTTCAATCCTTGCCAGGCTCACTAGCGCTTCGTTTATCGTGTCAAGTTTTTCCTCAAACCTGGTCAGTCTTTGCTCCACATCCATCAACTATACGTCCAGATAACGGGATCGGAGTCGCGAGTATCGACATGGATAAAAGAGCGAGACACTCCTATACCCTTAAATATCCCCAGCTTTATCGCATTACTCACAATCGTGTATCGCTCCAGGCCGTTGCTGACTTTTATATCCGCTGCATTCCCCTGGGCGTGCTGCCCTGGTTTTTCCTTTCGCGCTTCTATGCTGTGAGACGGCGACCTGTATCCAGACGTGATGATGAAAGGAAAGCCGCACACACCTCGTAGGTCATCCAGCGCAGACACAAAATCCCATTGGATTTCGTTTTCTGCTGTTTGCGTACACGCAAAGTCTTCGATTTTGAAATACCGAAAATCCATAAATCTCCAAGGGGTTGTGTGCTGTCGGCGGGCGCCGTTGCAGCGAGGGAATGTTGTAAGTCTACTTATAGTTGTTTCAAAATCAAAGGCTTACACATAGTAAAAATCTGGGTCTCTTCGATATGCGTCTATCAATCGAGGCGTCTGCAAAAGATTTCCTGCGACATCTGGCTGAAACTTGAACACCGTCACCGCAACCCTTTTACCGATATCCCCCGTGACCGAGTGCGGTATAGACCCGTTGTGGAAGTACCACTTGTTCTTTTCGTAACAGACCGTGTCTACGACCGGCCCTTCCATATCTTCTTTGAAGTGCGTCAAAGCACCATCACCGTGGACAACGCAGTTGTAAGACCACTCACGGATCGTGTCAGTATGAAAAGGTGCATTTCCGGCATCAAGACGTTGAAGCGCCACCATCCACTGGCAGTCTATTTTTATTGGCAGTTTTTGCTCAACCCAATCCCTCAAAGAGCGAGGTGTTAGGATGAAGTTGAACGCGGGGTGCCTAAAAATGCCAGGGATTGCTCTACTGCCCGAGCATCCCCAATGCGACAAACTGGCAACCATTTCGTCAGGCAGCGCAGGCCACGGCATTTCTTCGTAGTAGCTAACCACTAAACCGCTCAGTCGCGTTGTAGAAAGCCGTCTCGCCCTCAAAATACTTCACCATTTTCGTGTAGCAGTCGCTCGGCAACCAATTTTGCACAGGCTCTCGGAACTCAGCAGGCACGCCGTTTGGGTTCATTTGTATGTTGGGGAAAGCCGCTGTTACGGCCTCACCTAACTTCGCCCCCAAAATGTTTTTTGTGACAGCTTCAACGTCTTGCCAGTGGTACGCCGTGGCAACTTGTTGATCCCCCACGAAGAAGTAGTCCCTGAAGGAAAAATCTGCGTAGTTCATTCTAGCAAACAGTGACGAGTTAGGAAAAAATGGCCGTGGTGTAGCTCCGTTTCTTACAAGGTTGCACAGTTGCTCCAAAGGGTCTGCCGATGAATCTAAAATTCCCGAGTGTCTAGCCAAGAAAAACGCTGATACCCAACGCTCAAACGGCTCGCGTATGAATCCGAAAGCGGTGTACTCGCTAAGTTCTTCGGCGGTTAGCGCCCCCGTCTTAATCAAGGCAGAGGGAAATGCGTGGTAATCCTTTATGGTTTTAGCGTTTATCGGGCTTGTCAGGGAGTAAACGAGATCGCTCTCGTCCGTTATGTCTGAATCTAAGATCGCTTGCTGGACAGAGTTTGACGCAGTTCGAGGCACCGCCACGAACAACAGCTTATGTTTCTTTGACAAGTACATCAGGCGGCTCCGGTGGTGTCAGCGTACCCCGATTCAACAAGGGCTTCCGGCGTCAGTTTGCGGATCAAAGCCTCCTGCTTCGGGCCTACAGTTCTACCTTTCCATCGCGCCGCTACGGTTGTTGGCGTTAACCCTTCTCTCCATTTCTGGAAAGCAAGCAGTCCAAACCCTGAGCTATCCGTTGTTTCTGCGTCTTTGAAATTTATTCCAGCGCCGTGAGACCTCCCCTGAAACAATGTTTCGGATGCAGGGTAGTAAGTTGTTTTCTTAACAAAGCTGCCGCAGGGCGAGAAAGAATCAAGACGCATCTTAATAACCTCCACGTCGGGGTGCTCATGTATCGGTAGGTTTGGGTTTGGATGAATCAAGTACAACTCGACTTGGAACTGGCCGCTGCGGAACAGCGCGAACGAAGTCGCATCGTCGCTTAAATGAACTTTCTCGGCTGGAGGAGCAATTGGGCATCCAGCGCTGACCCACCATTTGCAGAATTCGTTGACAGAATCCCATTCTGGCAGAACAACACCCTCTAATGGATTCGGTATGACTACGCCTTGATGGATCTTTGACAGCTTAATCAAAGTTATTGCTCTGGGATGTTTTCAAAATTTCTTTCTGTAAGTGCTTGATCGCCTTTCACCTTCAAAAGTTGCGCTTTATGCCCTCCTTCTAAAATCTGGTCGAGAAAAGCGGTTCCGCCTTGCGCTGCTAGCGCCCACTCCAGAATCATGACCTGAGTCAGACTGTCGTAAGCCGTATACGAATCTTGAGACAGAGAGTTCGTATCCAAATACGTTTCAACCATAGCGGTGGAGGAAACGCTTGTGTCAGCTTTATCAAAAAAAGTTATCTGCCACATCACTCGTTTCACAACGTCTTTTGCGAAATCTTGTTGATCGATGACGTGAATCGCTGTTAAGCCCATAGCGTAATCAGTTTCCATTAGTTTGTTCCGCCGTAGAAATTGGACATTGAAATAGTTCCGCTGGTTGGGACGTTCGTATTAACTGCTGTTGAGTTATTTATTTCTCTGTAAAAATTAAAGAACTGACCAGTGTAGATGTTTATAGAACTTTGACTTACTTTGTAATACGTCGTGTTGCCGACTGTTATAGACGAAGGATTACCTGTAGTGCCGCTTACAACTGTTGTTCCAGCCCACGATATAAAGTTCTGCCCGCTCTGAATTATTCTAACCCACGAGTAGCCCCCACCTGTGTTTTCGTTGTAAGTTCCGCTAGACGGCTCGCGGGTTATGCTGCCTGACGTGGTGGGAACATTAGCGCCGCCACGGTAATACTCGGACATCGAAATCGGGTTGCTGCCGCCGTACTCAGCCTGCACTTGGCTGAGCGATATTGCCCCAGAGGTCTGAAGCGTCATTAGTCAGAATCAGGAAAAAAAGCAGCGTGAACCGACTGCACAAAGGCTGGTGCAGACGAAACGTCCGAATCTGCATCTAAAATTACTTGAGTATTATCATCGTAATCGACCTGCATACCCTCACCGTCATCGGTTGGTTTGGCGTCGGCTGACCACCATGTGATGGTTCTTGCGTTAGGCATTTTTTAATTCCTCAATCTCTGCTTTCAAATCTTTAACCTGCTGTGTCAGATCCTTCACCGCCTCAACCAATAGCGCGGTGGCGTTGCCGTAGTTGACCCCATACTGGTCAACGTCCTCGGCGTAGGTCACAAGCTCGGGCACCACCTCGTTGACCTCTTGAGCGATAAAACCGATTTGCTTGGTTTTTTCTGGGTCATCGATCTTGTTGTAGTACACACCGCGCAAGGCGTTAACCTTGTCCAGTGCAGAGTCGAGGGTGACGATGTTCTCTTTAATACGTCGATCTGAGTAGGCGGTGATGTTGCCGGTGGCGTACAGTGCCCCAGTAACATACGCTCCATAAGAACTTGATGTAGCAGAACCTGAAATACCAAGACAGGCGTTGCCGCGATGATAATAATAGTGCCAACCACTTGAAGAGTTGTAATCGCCACCGTTGCCGCTTCCGTCAAACATGCCGCCCACAACAGCGCCGCCGTTAGCGTGGTAGATGCCTGAGTAACCACCCCTCGACCCAGAGATCTTCCAAGTGCCGTATAAGCCTGAGGCATTCGGAGAAAAATGTGCGCCATTAACAGTTGATGAGTACAACCCCGACCCAGCAACATTAGTCCAGTTTTGAAGCTGCGAGTATCCATTAGACGCAAGCCTGTGGATTGTGCTGCCTCCGTTCTCTGCGGAATCCAGTCCATCGAGCAAGTCTGCATCCAAACCAGAGCCAGAGCCGTCGTTGCCGGCATCCCACACCGTATGAGTGTTATCTCTTAAAAAAGACCCAGTGAGTGGGACTTTGAAGCGCCAACTATAATCTGTTTGTTTCAGAAATCCTTGCGCTTGACCTCCACCGTAAACGACAAACTGTTGAGTTCCGTCTGAGCTTTTGCCGTCAACCGTCGCCTCGTTACTGTCGCCGTTGTTTTGAATCGTAAGACCACGCCAAGCAGTGTCGGTGGAGTGAGATAGGACTGCGTCACCAAGGATCACGTTACGGCTGGAGTCGATGACGGTGGTGCCACCGATCTGTAAAGCGCCGCGTGTAATAGAAGTGTTGCCTGCATGATCTATCGATAAAGAGGTTTTAGAACCTGTAGCGTAACTATCTGTGGTACTAAGATATAACTTGGTTCCATAGGTTCCATCAGATCGTGTGTATATTCCAGCAGATGCACTTGCGCCAGCGTTATAGTCACTCGCGCCAAAAGTTATAGCTGATCCAAAGTGATCTGTATTTGAATCTGGGTCTAAATGAATAGTCCCTGTAGCTACGCCTTGGGTGGTCTCAGACCAAGCCGCTCCACCATTTGCTGTTAAAGTTCCTATGCTTGTAAGGTTACGGCTAGAGTCAATAACAGTAGTGCCGCCGATCTGGACAGATGACGGGTTGATCGTGGTTCCGTCGATGGAGGCTGCGCTGCTGATTGTGAAGTTCGGGTACGTCCCGCTGACGGTGGTGCCGCCAGAACCAGTTAGTGCAACCGTCTGATCTGGTGCAGTATTAGCAAACTCTGTACCCGTTAATGAGAGTCCAGAACCTGCGGTATATGTAGTCCCTGCACCGGTTATCGTAAAGTTTGGATAAGTTCCAGACACAGTGGTAGTCCCCGCGCCTGTAAGTGCAACGGTTTGGTCAGCTTGCGCGGCTGTGGCGTAATCGCTTGAAGCTGTTGTTGCTGCCGTTCCGAGTCCCAAATTAGTACGAGCTGTGGCGGCGTTGTTGAGATCCGACAGATTCTGGTTTGCTATCAACGCATTTGACAGAGAAGCGTATGCGTCAAGCCATTGGCTTCCATCGTAAACCTTCATAGAGTTGTTGGTGCTGTCGAAGTACAAAGCGCCCGACACCAGTGCATTGCCGTCGTTGTCTACCGTTGGTGCGCTGGATTTAGACCCCAAGTACCGATCATCGAAGCTATCCAAAGCAGCCAGTGCGGAGTCCCTAGCGGCCTCGGCGGCTGTCTGAGCCGTAGCGGCAGAAGAAGCTGAGTTACTTGCGGCAGTGGCGGAGGTGGCGCTATTACCTGCCTGGGTAGCGCTGGTGCCAGCCTGCGTGGTCGCTGTGGTGGCGCTGGTTGCTGCGCTGGTCGCTGAAGTAGCCGCATTGGTTTCTGAAGTAGCCGCATTCGTTTCTGAGGTCGCCGCGTTAGTAGCGGAAGTTGCTGCGTTTGTGGCGGAAGTTGCCGAGTTAGTCTCGCTGGTGCTCGCCGCGCTGGCAGATCCAGCGGCAGCGGTGGCGGATGTCGATGCGTTAGTTGCAGACGTTCCTGCGTTAGTGGCGGAAGTCGCTGCGTTCGTTTCAGAAGTTCCTGCATTGGTTTCGCTGGTGTTTGCCGCACTGGCGGAAGTAGACGCGGCAGTGGCCGATGTCGATGCGTTAGTTGCGGACGTAGAAGCTGAAGTTGCGCTGGATGCGGCATTAGTCTCTGCCGTTTCAGCGTTGGTCTCAGCGGTCTCTGCTGCGGTTTTCGCAGTATCGGCGGATGTCGCACTGGTTGCCGCGTTGGAGGCCGATGTTGAAGCCTCGCCTGCTTTTGTTGTCGCGGTAGTGGCAGACCCAGCAGCGTTTGTAGCGGAAGTCGCTGCGTTAGTCTCAGACGTTCCTGCGTTGGTCTCGGAGGTTGCTGCGTTAGTCTCAGACGTTCCTGCGTTGGTCTCGGAGGTTGCTCCTGCCGTGGCGCTGTTTGCCGCGTTTGTCGCGCTAGTTGCTGCGTTAGTCTCTGAGGTTCCTGCGTTAGTAGCAGATGTAGCCGCTGCTGTGGCACTGTTCGCCGAGTTTGTGGCGCTAGTTGCCGAATTGGTTGCGGATGTTCCTGCGTTCGATTCTGAAGACGAAGCGTTTGTTGCCGACGTTGCAGCGTTTGTTGCCGAATCTTCGGCACTGTTCTTCGCAGTTTCTGCGGCAACCTTTGCTGCCTCCGCCGCCTGTTGTGCGGCTAAAGCACTAACCTCGGCTGCGTCTTGTACGTCGGTTCCGATGTGCTCAAAAAATGATGACATTGATCAATACCCCGATTGAACCTGTGAAGATGCACCTGCGTATTCGCTGGTCTTGGCGTGCTGCAAGGCTCTCCCCATTGCGCTTTGGTAACCCGATTCCCAACGAGATCCATCACCGCCGAGATAGTTAGCGGCTTCGACAAGCGTTCCATATAAGTAAATTTCAGGAGCGGTTTGGAAAATAGAATTTGTGCTGGCCGTGGCAGACAGATTTTCTGGAGTAAAGTAATAGATCATCCGAAGAGTGTCTCCCGCCACCTGCGTAGGTATTGGGAAAACGCGAAATTTCGATTGCTCCCTGGCAAAAACCTCTGGCGCCGCGCCAGTACGATCGACATAGCTGTGAAGCTGAGTAAGGGACACACGAGAAAGTGGATTGTAATTCCAAAACAAATCTTTCACTTCCAGGTAGTCGCTGGGGATCGTGGCGTAACCATCAGATCCTAGTGTCAGGTCTGCTGTCTTCTCGTTTATCGGTGCCCGAAGCTCGTGGAAGATACGGTTCTCCGCAAGCTCAATAAAATCTGGTATGACGCTGCTCAGGTCTTCACGGTTCAGCCAATCGGCTACCGAGACCTTCAGGCCGTCATATGTAGAGAGACTCATAGACGTCCGCCGCGTGTACGCAAATACGCGTACTCTGGGGAATTTAGCTTCTTCTTTATTTTTTTCTGATCTTCATACGTTGGAGCAAGAATGTTGATCCCTTCATTCATCCATTGAGTCGCAACGACGGCTGGTATGCTGGCAACTCTATTCCAATCGCCCCACTTGGCGTGCTTGTCAGCTTCATTCCGAGCACGCAAATTGCTTTCGATGATCGGCGCCACATCCTGGGAGTGCGAAATGTGAAGCTTGTCGTCCATCTCGTCATGCTGAAGCACGTTCTTTAAATCAGACATTCCAAGTACCTGTTAGTGAAAAGGGTGGCCCCCCGAAGGGGGCCGTGCTCAGGGGGTTGAGCAAACTTACGCGTTCAGAGCGTCGATCTTTCCTGACGCAATGTCACTTTCGCAGACCAATGTCAGCTCAGTGAGCATCTGTTTTTTGTCAGAGTCGCCGGTTCGGGCCAGATCTATCGTCTGCATAGGACGAAGGACTGCGCGAGACCAATACTCAGTGTCCAAAACCAAAACAGTGTCTGATTTCAGGAAGCGATTAACTTGCGTAGATACACTTCCGAACGGGGACACGTAGATATCCACCACGTTAGTAATCTCACGACCTGTTCCAAAATCACGCTGACGACCTGCAGAAGCGGCAAAACCGGCGCAGATAACAGAGTGAGAAGGGGTGACCATCACAACATTAGGCTCGCCGCCTTCGTTGTAGGTTTTTTCCAGTACGTCCAACAGGAGTGCTTCCGTGAAATTTCTTGCGGAACCTGCTGTGTTTGTAGTGGTAGCGGAAATCTGATTGCTGGCAGAAGTTAACTGACGAGCAGTGCTGCCGTTACCAGCAGTTCCTGCTTGCGTTAATCCCACGCACGCATATTCGATGTCCCGTTTGAGCTCTTTTCCGGCTTGACTGATTGATTTCGCCAAGTCCGATGTACGCCCGTAGGTGCCGACCGCTTCAGCAGTTCCAGACACCTGGACTACCTTGCCAAAGATCTGCGTGTTCGCAGTTTTGACAACTTCAGTCTGGGTTGAGGCTGCACCCGCATCGGCTCCTTCGACCAGCGCATTTGAACCTACAGCCGCCAAAGATCCTTGCATCCACTGATGCAAAGTCGCTTCGGCAGTGGAGGTTCCGATACCACTGATAAAAGGTGTTTGAGTTGGCGTGATATCGTAGATAATGTCCTCGAAATCGAGCTTCTTACCGACCATATCGTATGTCTTGAGCGTATTTGCTACTGTTGGCATGACTATTTAATCCTATCCAAGATGGCTGCAACGGCGTCTTGCTGGGAACCTGTTCTCTTTAGTCGCTCTCGAATCTTCCTAGAGCTTTCCGTTTGAGAAATGTTCCCCGAATCCGCTTTGCTGCCAGACAAAGTTTTATTGGCGGACGGCTTAACTTTTTTAGTCGCCGCCACCTGTTTAGCCTCATCAAATTGCATAGCTTTCCACAACGCGGTTATCAGTCGATGATCGGAGACCTGGTTAAACTCCTCGGTACTGACACCTAACCCACGAGCGTATGAACCTATCTTGAAATACAGATCATCGCTCCAATCGGGGATATTCGTTTTTAAAACAGTCAGACTTTCTTTTGCGGACTCTTTCAGAGCCTCGTCAGTCTGTTGCTGTTGCTTTGTTTGAAACTGTTCTGCCTGCGCCTTAATCAAGTCGTAGGTGGATTTAGTCTGCTCAAACGCCGCTTTTGCTTGCTTGTATTGACTCGGGTTGTCTACAGCGACTTGTTCCCAATTCACGCTTTCAAAACGCGAAAGGTCTGCGCCCGCTGCGGACATAAGTGCGTTCATCGTGGCTTCAGTCTCTGAGGATTGAGCCTCTAGTGCTTTCCTCTGTTCACTGACTTGCTGCGTCTTACGCGTATAGTCGCTGAGTCGCAAATGGCCTAACTTCAGCTCTTGAAGCGTCAAGGTTTCCCCATCAACGTCGAAAGTCTGTTGTTCAGGATCTTCTGTCTCGGTGTCATCGGTTGGGTCTTCTAAGACCTCCTCGACCTCGGCAGCATCTTCCTGTGCCTCTTCTGCGATTTCTGCTTCTACAATGTCGGCCTCTACGGCCTCTTGATCATCGGATTCTGTCTCGGCTTCAGTTTGTTCCAGCTCGGATTCTAAAAGCGCGGTCAATCTTGAGATCGGGTCTGTATCAGCGGAGTCCTGGGGGGTTTGCTCCACTGATTCATTTGTAACTTCGCTCATTTTAATCACCTTCAGGTTGCGAGCGCAACTCTAAGTTGTTGATGAGGCTAGCAAATTGGTTCACGAACATTTGTCCCGCTTTGAACATTGAGAAGAGGCGTTCACGCTCTACTGACGCTTCTGCGGGCGTCGCTAATAACTGATCGACAATCCCCTGATTCATCATTTCAAATGCTTCTTGGAAAATTGGGTTGCTCAAAGTCGCTCTGGCTTGATCCGCTTTTGCTTGTACTTCGCCCATTTCCATATTTTCTAAATCACTCATTCTAAAAAGTCCTGTTTAGGTTGCTTTGATTTGGCCTTTTGGGCCTTCGGTTTCTCCGCTGGCTGCGCAATCTCCTGCGCTTTGCTGGCTTTGAATTCTTGAAACACGGCTTTGTAGTCGCGCTTAGTTTCTTTGCGAGACCGCGTGTCGTTGATGAATCGGTCGAATCTGTTTGGATCAGCCAATGCTCACGTTCCTCTTCTGCTCTTTTTCGATTTCTAACTCAGCTTTGTCGCGCTCGACGTCGTGCAAGTGCTTCTCTGTGTCGAGCATCAGCCGCGCTTCTTTCTCGTCCTCTGCGAATTCCTGCTTCTCAAGCTCCAAAAGCATTCGGTTTTGTTCTTTCACAACGTCCAACTCCAACTGGCCTTCCATCACAGAAACCTGGCGCGCCGTCATGCCAGCCTGGAATTTCTCCATTTCTTGCTGTCTGGCTTGCGCTTCCTCTGCTTGCTGCTGCTGTTGTTGCTGCATCTGCTGGAACTCAGGAGTGTTTGGATCAGCCAGGAAGCTGCCTCCGTCCTTAATGTTCATCAACTGAAAAGCCTTGCTCAGCAAAGCGTGACGCTGTTGTTGCCCATACAAACCGCCAACCGTCGGGTCTGCGGGGTTCGCAGTGAACTGTGCGTCGAGCATCAGCAGCTTCTGAGCCTCTTGTTGCTGCTCTTCAGGAGTAAGAGCAACAGCGACAGACATTTCAGTGCGATCACCCAGGAGGGAAGGGTTGATCGGCACAAACTGCCCATCTAGCTGCAGTAACTTTTCTTCGCTTTCGTACTCAACCGCCAGGGAATACAAATCCTGCATAAGAGGCTTGAGGAAGTTTTCCGCAAAATTACGGCACATCACCATGATCCGCCGATTGCTCGCGTTCATAAATGTGTTGATGAGGTCAGACGAGTTCTGCTTGCTTACCGCAGTCGAGTCCATGCCACGAGCCATACGGCTGCTGCCAGATCGAGACTCTTTCTCTTGCTCAAAATTTTCAATTGCGGAGTAAACGTTGCCGTTCAGTTGCGGCGTGGGAAGAGGGCGCACAACGCTTTCTGGGTTTGGTGACATCACATCCACCACCGCGCCTACTCTATTGTCGAGCAAGTCCCTCGGGTTTTTGACCAAAGATAAGTTGGCAACCCAACGCGATGTTGTCGTTAACATCAAATGATCGACGACGCCTCGCTTCAAAGACGACATCGTCTTTTGCAAATCACATAAGACGTCCGCAAGGCTCATTCCATAAAAACGATGCGGCAAAGGAAACGGGCAGAACGTGCGGAAAGGCATTTCGCTAACAAGCTCCACGTCCAGCATCGTATGACGCGAATGCGTGCATTTGTAATAGACACACTCGTTTATCTCAGGATCATGCTTCTTTATGTAAGACTCGTACAAAGTTACGTACTCACGATCTTTTGAGTCGTTAATGCCAAATCGATCGGCGCGGAAGCTGTCAATGGAGTCGCGACCGATAGAACCGTCGCCTTTTAGCTGATCTTCTTCATCGAGCTTGCTAACAACAGACTCGTCGAAACCCTCTGCCATAAGCTCACCACGCGTGCGAGCCATCCTATGCGAACAAAAATCACTATCTTGTACAGTCTTAGCTCGCGGATTGATTAGAAAATCCTCTGGCTCAACAGTCTCAACACAAACTTTGCTTGTGTTAATGCGGCGGCGCATCGATCCAGAAATGGCTGCCTGGGAGTACACAGTCCCTGTTTGCTCGTCAGCAACCTCAACCTGCTCCTCTATGATTTCTAGAGGTTCAAGAGCAGGGTCAGACATCATCACAGCGAACTCATTCTCGCTGATGCCCTCAAACTCCATTTCTTCGTATCGGTAGTCGTTTTTCCAATAACGCTTCACAACACCCGTTTTAGCTACCAACGCGTCGTGAATGACATCCTGCAAGATCTTCATTCCGTCGTTTTGACGATAAAAATTGTAATTGACCCAGGCTGTCGCCATGCGAGCGCCCATATCATCCTCGGGCGACTGCGCGTCAAACCGGCAGATGTTCCGATCAGCGCTGAACGTCTCCAGCATCATTGCCTTAACAGCCTCTACGGCATCAAAAACATCCATCGAAACGTGATGGCTGCGGCCCCTAACCTCGTTGCCCATTGGCTCGCCATAGTAGTATTTATGGGCTTTGTCTCTCTGAGCGCCGACTTCACTGTTAGCGTAGGTATCAGCGCTATCGATGTTCCTTTCAAGGACGGACAGCAACTCTTGTTCATCAATAATCGTATTCATGGCTTGTATATCCTCGGTTGTTGCCTGCTTCCTGCTCGGCATTGTTTTGTCCGTAACGAGTAACGCTTATAGCTGCGTATCGCGTTGCGTCGATTAGATCGTCAAACTCTTTGTGGATCTTTCCCTTCTTCCGGTGATAACGCCGGAACTCCTCAAAAAAGGGACTTAGATTTTTGAAGACCTGCAGCCTGCCGGTGCGGAAGCGCTCAAGCATTTCCATCAAACCAGGCTCAACATAATTAGTGCCGTCGGGATTTGTGAACTTACCTATCATCAAAACGCCAGCCTCTATATACATCTCAGCTAACGTCCGACCTGACCCCTTTTCAGTAGAGTCCCCGTCGTGCGGGTAGATCAGAGGAATCGTTTTTCCTCGGGACTTTATCGCTGACGCGTGAACTGCCGGTATCTCACCCTCGCGTTTGTAGCAGTCGTAGACAAAGATCACGTCTGTGTCTGGGTTATAAGCCGTCCACACAACTGTGGTTGGGTGAGTGATCCCAAAGTCGATAGCAGCAAGCTTCTTATAGTGCGGCGGTATTTCAAACGGATCGCACTGAATCGCTTCCTCCGCGATCGGGAACACCATGCCCTCCCCAAGAACAGGGATGCCTTTGGATCTCATATCCCTCTGATACTCAGGGATCGCAGCCAGCAACTGATCTTTCGTCTCTTTATTCAGATGCCGCGCGTCTTCCCAGGTCGCATTCGCAAGGTGCTGACCTTTCTGTCTGTTGTCCATGAACTGGCTGACCAACTCAGTGACACCATTCTCTGGAGTGAACGTCATCGTGACGTAACCACCTTCACCACCATTACCCGTAGCAGTTCGAGTAAGGCACTGCGGATAGATAGTAGGGTCTACAGGCTCCTCGTCGATCCAAATAAAATCCTGCGATGATCCCATAAGGACGTGCTGCCCCTGGGTGTACGATTTGAAACTGACCAGCGAGGTGTTGCCTGATGCGTGGCGTACCGCAACATCACGCGGGAGGCGCGGCGTACCCATGGCCGGAGTTACCTGGTAAACCTGATCCTGGCGGATCAGACCGTTGCCGTCGAACTTACCGTCGCCTAAGTAAGCGCCAAACAACTCTTTGACCAACACGTCACGAAGCTGCTCGCCCGAAACACCCAAACACCAAATAGACGTGGGCTTAGAAAATGTGATTCCTTGCCACCAATCGGGGTAGTTGCCGGTTAGGTGATAGGCGACTTCTACCGCCATCGATGCCGTTTTGCCGACTCTGTTCGCCGCCATAAGCAGTCGCTGCTTGTTTGATAAGCCAGCTTTGTAGAATTTTTTTTGCCAGGGGTAGGGTTTGAAGTAGTCCAAGCGATGCGTTCGCTTGTGCTCTTTAACCACGGCGATCGCTTTAGCAATTTCCGCAGCTTTTTCTTTTTGCTCCTCCGTCAAATCAGGAGTCCCTTTTTTTGAAAGACTACTTTTCAAAACCGGCCTCTATGTGTACGTCGATATATCCCCCCGTAGCCACCCGCAGCCGGAGTCCCAGTTTTGCGAAGCGCGCCTATGCGGAGGCGCCCTGGTGCTCGAACGATCCGCTTGCGATCGGGGCTACGTAAGCCACTGATTTCATTGACAATTGTATTTTCCACATGGACGGGTACAGCGCCAACTGTACCAAGGTGTCTGTCAGGCCAATGAATACGGGGCACCTCGGTTATTCCTTACAACCGATCTACAGCTTCGACGGGTCGATGCCCGCGTCCTTGAGCGCCTGGATCGCTGAGTCTAGCTGCACGTCAACGCCAACGGCGCCGCTGTGCTCGACCTCCACGCGATCAGACCAGCCAGCCCTGGCCTTCAGGAAGAAGATCTGGCTGGCGGGCTTCTCGTCCTCGACAGCGCCCTTGAACAGCGCGTTCGTCACGGCGCGGATACCTGCGGCCTTGCCCTCTTTTAAGGTAGTCCGAAAAGTCTCGTCGTCTTTCTTGCGGCGCTCCAATGTAGAGCGAGCGATACCAAGGCTCGCGGCGATCTGCTCCTCCGTCAAACCGATCTTAGCCAGGTGCTCAAGTTGCGCCAGGTCAATCTCTTTTGTGTTCGCCATTGTTTTTACCTGATAAATCAGTTGCTTATGATTCGCGATTATGCACATACAATCACAAGTTGGCTACAGTTGTTTTGGTTGTATACCAGGTGCTACAAGACTGTGCAGGGCACAAAGACCCATGCACAAGGCCATCACGCCTAAGTCATTGATTTTGTTGGAATGATCAGGCGTGCAAGGTGTGCGAGGAAAAAAAACAAATCCAGACGCTGGGCGCACGCGTGGGCCACATCTCCAGGGTATAGACATTTGTCTGTATGTTTTTCTTCCTGCCCCTGGATTACTTTTTTACTTTACACACCCTTCACTTAATTAAAAAAAAAGAAAAAGAGTAGAAAAGACGGGGGTTTCAGCGTGCAGGGTAGGGAATCAGCGTGCCTTGCACATTTGGAATTTGCTCAGCACACCCTGCACGCATACGGGTTATTGAACAGCTCGATCATGTCTCTTTTGGTTGGTTTCATGTCTATTTCCCAAAATTCAAACGAGTCGTCGTAAGCGCAAGAGTAATCGCACATCCTGGTCTCGAAGGATAGACGCTTAATTCTTTCGCGTTTGCTGCTAAACGCAATGATCACTGGCTCTTCAGCTTCAGGGGTGTATCGCATCATGTAGATCTTCATCGCTTTCTCCGTTTGTTTATATATGTTGTATCAACGGCTGCATAAAAATTAAGTTACACGCGCAAAAAAAAACAAATTAACTGTACCCACGCATTAGATACGCTCGTTTGCTCATCTCTGCTTTGCTTAGTCGGCCACGTTCGCGCTGATACTCAGAGCTATCGACTTGCTCGATAACTCCTCCTGCGTCCAGATAAGCCTGAATCGCAGCATCGCGCTTGGCCTGCTCTGCTGCTTTCTTTTTATCGAACGATGGCCGCATCAGTGTACTGTGTAGTGATCGGTCTCGACGCGCTCAACGTCGTCGTTGCAGCAACTTGACACGATCTCGTAGGTCACGCGCTCCACTCTTTGGTCGCCATAAGGCTCCATGTCTACAGTGCATTGCTCGACCAGCTCGGTTAATTTGCGGCACCGCAGGCAAACGTACTCAATGTCTGGCATCGCACGCCTCCTTAATGTTTAGCCAATCGGCGTGTATTTCGAGCGCCAAGCGCTCGCAGTAGACGGCCTCTGATCGCAAGTCGTCTTCGTAATCCCAGTTGCCAGAGACACCGATCATTGCGATCAGTGCTGCTACCGCGCACGTTGCTTTGATTTGCTCCATCTTCAGGCTCCATTAACCTGGCACCGGTCGCGGTTCAGACCTTTGATCTTTTCCACGGACGATCGGCTGATGTTTAAAGAATCTGCGATGTCGAGCGTAGATTTGCCGAGCTGATAGCCCGCAACGACCGCTTCGACTACCTTCAGGTTTTGGTCGATCGTGCCGCCAGCGTGCTCGCCTTTCGCTCTTACTCCTCGGAACATGCGCGACAATCGTCCGTCCATGACGACCCGAGTCGCCTCGTAGAAGAGTGTACTCATAGTTGTAGCCCCCTTTAAAGTTGTAATTTAGTGCAGCAGTTAACCTGATTTGACCTGGATGTGTTTCCACCATTGGAGCGGGTCATTGATCATCAGGTCTATTTCACGTCCTTGACAATGCAAGGCTCACACTGAGCCTGCTGCGCACCCTGCGGGAGATGCTCCTCCATTCAGTGCTCTATAAATGCTTGGATCAAAAGCGCCTGGCGACGCAACAGATCGGTGAGATCTTCTGATCCGATTGTTTTCATGCGTGTCATCGACGATGTGTCTTCTAAACACAGTTCGTAGCAGTAAATTGGGTGGTCGGCCTCTCTGATGGTCAGCGAGACACCCGCCTCTTCTAACCTTACTTCGCAAAGATGTGACACAATGGCTCCTTGGCCTTTATTTTTCTTCGATCGTTATTTGTTACAACGTAACTCAAGAACAATTTGCAAGTCAACTTGCAGTTGTCTTACAGTGCTCAAGTTAATCGTCTTTGTGGTTGTTGTAGATCTCATCAACGTCAACCTGACTGAGCCAGGACATGACGACGTCGCTTAGCAATGTGCCCCATGGGACATAGCACATTTCCTCTAACGCCTCTCGGATCGCTTCGGGTTTGATTTCACCTTCGCGCCGCATGTGGTTAAGGTAACCCTCGTTGTCGAGCCACAGTGCAGCCTGCCATGTCTCGTAGTTTCTCCAACCGTTATGTCTTTCCATGTCGATCTCCTTATCAGTTGTGCTTCATTGCTTTCGACAAGCTGAACTGTACACCAATGACAAGTCGATTGACAACTTATGGTTGACTCATTAGAACGGCGTATCGTCGTCATCCCAGTTATCTGGATCGAGAGGGTCAATACTTTGCACGCCGTTTGCTACCCATGAGTTGTTGTCGATGTTGTGATGATCGTTGAATGCGGCAATCGCTAGCTCTGGGACAACGAACTGCACATAGCTCACAAAGCGTTGACCGGCGCGCTTGCGAGTCTGGTCTGCGATCAAGCCCTCGATACTGTGTAGCTGTTTCCAGAACTGGGCTTCTTTCTTCACCGCGTCGAATCTTCCGCGCACGCTGCTGACGTAGCACTGGTAGACACTGCTCTTCACTTCGTCGGCGCCGAACTGCAGGATCTCGCCGTTCATACGCTGTTCACGGATCTCGCCTGCCTGCAGGCAGTCCAGCAGCCATTGATCCACGGTGTCCAGGCTGTGAAGCTTCTGCTCGTCGAGCGCCTCCGTGCGCGGCGCCGTTCTGACATCTACGGTCGATAAATCAAAGTGCTTGAGATACCAGAGCAATGACTCAGCTCCACCCTGGTCATACCACTTGCGCAGCGAGCCGAAGTATTTAGCGTCCTGGCGCCTGCAACTGCTCACGTCAAAGATCGCAAACCTTCGCTCGTCTAGCGAGGCTGGCACTACCCACTCCTCATTAGAAGTGAACAGGAGTCGCGTATAATTATTAGAGCTGTACGAATCCATTCCTTTTCGCTCGACAGTGATGCGAGGGTTGGTCAACAGATCTTTTAGCGCCCCTTCAGCGGCCTTGTTCCTAGCCCAATAAGCTTCATCACACTGCAGCAACAATGTGTCTTCAAGGTGCCTATTGAACTTGCCGGTGACATGTTCGGCTTTCGACACTATGCGGTGGTGCGCTTTGCACAAGTTACCAAGCAACTCACCGTAAAATGTTTTCCCTGATCCTTTTTGGCCGCGCAGGCACACAGCGACACCTAGTTTCTGCTGTGGGAACTGCACGAGCTGCGCTGCCCAGCCGATCAGATAGGCCGCGTAGTCCTTGTTGCCGTCAGCGACAACCTCGTGGACGAAGCTCAAAAAGGGCTCGACGTCACCAGGTGTGGCTCGGTAAGACCATCCGCGCCAAAGATTGTACCGGCCTTGCTGCTCATTCTCTGGAGCGAAGCAGATACCTGCGCTGTAAGTGCGGCGATCAGGGTGCTCCAGCCACATATCGGTGAGGTTGACTAATCTTGGTTTCTCGCTCGACTGATCAAGAACCTTTCGGTTCGCGTACTCTTTACGCAGATCCTCTGTCTTGTATAAGACGATCTGATCGTTGTGCAGCTCCTCTCGCAACACCCGCGCCGATCCCTCTACCTGCACGAACGCCCATTTTTCTAGCATTGTGGGCAGCTCATCCTCTACGAGATCGACGCTCTCGGACTTTTTTGCTTCGTATTTCAACGTCGCCATCGTTACGTCGCTGCCATGGTAGTCGCCAAATGACTGCCACTTATCCTCGCAGCTACCGTCCACGTATTTGGTGGAGTCCATTGACCAGCGAGTCCAAAGCTCCAGACCCTCTGCTTCGCCCCCGAACTGATTGTGCAGCGCCATCCCTGTTTTTACCCAATCATCGTAGTGCAGGTCGTCGTTGTAATAGGTGAACAGCACATCCTCTATCTCTTCAGCGCTCATCTCGTGCGCTGCCTTTAGGTTCATCAGGGCGTGTTCTTGTTTTGCTTTCTGAGCGCTGCCTTCCTTCACGGGTGTCCAGCCCGCCAGCTTAGCTTCCGACTCAAAAAAATGGATGAATGCCTCGGCATGTTTTGACGTCAGCTCTGGAAGATCGTCGAAGAACACATCAGATAGCTTCGGGCCGTTCACCCATTTGTAGGGCTGCACTGTCCGTTCATGTATCCCAAAGGCGACAAACTGCTGGCCAGCGCCAAGGATCTCCACGGCGTGCGTTGTCCCTGTGTCATCCTCGAACTCGCTGCTACGCATTTTTCGCATATGCTCGCTGTTGCGGAATGGCACCAGGCACTTAGGCTTATCGCCTACTCTAACCGGCGCCTTGCCGACGTTGCTGTCTAACCACTTTAGAAGTTTGTAATTCATCGCCGCGTCGCGGCAATCGATGTCTACGCCAGACGTCTTGGCGCACAACACACCGATCCCAAAGTCTGGGTTTGTATTAACCCACTCGCTAACCAGCTCCGGTGTCGATTGGATCTTTTGCCATTGGTTACCTGGCGGGCGCTTCTTCCCTTGCAGAAGAGGCACGATGTCATACCCGCGTTCTACTAGGCGATGGCCATATTGCTCGATCATGTTTCCCCCTGATCAGATGTATTTGCTGGCGTTCTCGTCTGCCCAGAGCGCTAAATCGTGCAGCTTTTCTATCAACCACTCGCACAACTTGATTAGTGCTCTAGCCGCGTCGTAAACCATCCAATAGATTTCAGCGCGCATCGTTGAAAAGCCTCTTTGTTTCCCAAACTAAGTTAGGGCAGAGCCGCGACCAGGTCACACGACCCTGTGTTGCCTGCTCAATTTGACATGCACGTTTCGCGGACACTTCACCGAAGGCACGCCATCGCGACACGTTTTGCTTCTCTATGTCTAACAGCCCAGCCAACTGGCGATCTGACCGCAGAGAGAACAGCTCTTTGACTTCATCAAGAGCCTCGTTCACTTGACGTCCAGCGAGAACCTTTTCGTTATCACTCACACTTTTTTCCTTTTTTGTAAGTAAATCGACAAATGAAATTGCAAAAGCAATTTGTCTGTATCATGCTCCATCTTCTCCACCGACACAAACTTACAGTTGATTATTTATGATGCAAGGCAAACTCGATCTGGCCCCGACCCACGCAGTTTTGAGTGCAAGCTCCGCGCATCGGTGGCTGAAATGCCCTGCCAGTATCAAGGCCAGTGAAGGTATAGAAGACACGTCATCTGCCGCAGCAGAAGAAGGCACGGCAGGTCATGAGCTTGCAGAGCAGTGCTTGCGCGAAGGCATAGACCCAGATCATTTACTTGGGGAAACCTTTAACGGTTACGAAGTTACACGCGAAATGGCAAGCATGGTTTCAGTCTATGTAGATTACTGCCGATCGCTGCCAAAAGAACGGGTGTATATCGAGCGCAGGCTTGATTACTCGATGTGGGCCGAAGGTGGATTTGGAACGGCTGATTACTTAGCGATTGCTTACAGAGGAGGTGAAGCCCATTTAGTTGACCTGAAGATGGGACGCACTCCGGTTGCAGCAGATTGCGATCAACTCAAATGTTATGCGCTCGGCGTTCACAACGAGTTTGGGTTTGACGCGCAGATAGACACCTACCACATGACGATCGTTCAGCCGCGTCTTAACTCAATCGAGACGCACACTATGCGCGGCAAGGATTTGTTGCGTTGGGGCAAAGATGTGTTGATCCCTGGCGCAGAGGCTGCATTAAGTGACAACGCGGAATATGCACCAGGGGAGTCGCAATGTCGCTTCTGTAGAGCCGCCGACAGGTGCCGCGCCTTGTCCGATCACGTCCACCAACAAGTTGGCTCATTCAAAGACCTAACCAAACCTGACGAGCTGACGACGAGCGAATTAGCGGACGTTCTGCCGCAACTCAATTTGATAAAGAGCTGGTGCGACAAGGTTTCCAAATATGCCGAGCAACTAGCTATGAACGGCGAGGAGATCGACGGCTACAAATTAGTTGAGGCTCGCACGATCAGACGATGGAGCGACGAAGACGAAGCTATTCGCGTAATGGGCTTGCTTACGAACGAGCCGGTCTACTCGCGTAAACCAATTTCACCAACGAAGGCGTTAGCCATGTTGGGGGATGAATGTGATGACGTTAATGCGCTCATCACGAAACCAAAAGGCCATGCGACTTTAGTGAAGAACTCCGATCGGAGATCTGCAATGGAGATCGACCATGGCTTTCAAGTAATCGAAGACTAAGGACGTAAAAGATGTCAACCATAATCATAGAGAACGTGCGGATCAGCTACCCACACCTTTGGAAGAAAGACGCTTACGGCGACAGCACTCCCAAATACAACGCGCAATTCATAATCAACAAGAAGAAAAACAAAGCGCAGGTCGAGCAGATTGAGGCAGTGATCGAGAAGTTAGCGGAAGAGAATCACAAAGGCTCTCGCAAATCCATGTACACACCGTTCGTTGATGGCGACGAACTGAACGAAACGCTGGACGAAGATGAGCAAAAAGTTGAGCTGGGCAATGCTTTCAAGCTCACAGCGAAAAACAGCAACAAACCTGCGGTCGTGGATAACAAGACGCAGCGAGTAGACGAAGAAGACCCGATAGGTCAGCGGCTTACCCGTGGGGGCGACTTTGTGAATGCGAAGATCCGGTTCTACTACTGGCAGCGCGACTCCTTTAAAGGTGTTTTGGCGAGTCTGGAGGCAGTGCAGTGGGCTAGTGAAGGGGAGTTGTTCGGCGGGTCAGACGAATCTGGGCCTGATTTTCAGGTGATTGAAGAGGACGATCTGACTGCGGAGGAAAAAGAATTTCTAACGCAGTAATCAGTGTTGATTTCGAGACTTACTCGACTGCAAATCTAAAGTCTACGGGTGCGTATGGTTACGCCTGCCACCCTTCGACTGAGGTTTTGTGCATGGCTTGGGCGGTTGACGACGAACCGCCTTCGCTATGGCTGCCAGGGAGAGATAAACCTAAGCGGTTTTTTGATCTGATCGATCAAGGAGCAACAGTTGCCGCCTGGAATTCTTTTTTTGAGCTGTGTATCTGGGAGCTGGTGCTAGGCTGGCGATCTATCCCCTGGGCGCAGTGGGCGGACACGGCAGCGTTAGCTGCTGCGCAAGCTTATCCGCGAGCGTTAGGGGACTGCAGTAAGTTCGTTGGCTTAGATGAAGACGAAGCGAAAGATAAGCGAGGTCACTATCTTATCCAACGCCTCTGTAAGCCTTATCGCGGAAAACGCGTGGACGATTATGGTTTGCTGCAAGAGCTACATAACTACTGCCTTCAAGACGTCATAGCCGAGCGAGCCATACGCAAAAAGCTTAGGCCGCTGTCTGCGTTTGAGCGAAAAGTTTGGGAATGTGATCAAAGGATGAACTGGCGAGGGGTCAGGTTGGACGCCTGCAACTGCTGGAATGCGATAGCCATCATCGATCAATTAGAAAACGAAATGAACGAAGAGGTTGGCAAGCTCACAGACGGCGCCATGAACTCAACAAGATCACGCGCTAAGTCTCTTGAGTGGGTGCGATCACAAGGCTTTGATTTGCAGAGCTATGACAAAGCAGCGATAGCAAACGCGCTATCGACCGTGCGCGAACCAAAAGTAAAACGCTTCTTGGAAATACGTCAGGCTCTCTCAAAAAGCAGCACGAAAAAATACAGAGCGATGATTGACTGCCTGGGCAAAGATGGCAGGGCGCACGGAACAACCATGTACTGTGCAGCGGCCACTGGCCGGTGGGGCGGTAAGCACTTTCAACCTCAGAACTTACCAAGGCCGACCATTAAAAACGTGGACGCGGTCATAGATCTGCTGAATGAGAGAGATCACGAGCAACTGCCAGGTGAACCAATGAGCGCGCTTGCTTCTTGTCTTCGAGGAATGCTGATCGCAAGCGACGAACATCGACTGATAGTCAGTGACTACAGCGCGATCGAAGCGAGGGTTATTGCCTGGTTGGCGGGGCACACAACAGTGCTTCAAAGTTTTAAGGATGGCCTTGATCTCTACAAAGTGACGGCCTCTGCCATGCAGGGCATACCCTACGATCGGGTTACTGACGATCAACGATTTCTCGGGAAAGTTGCCAGCTTAGCGTTGTCGTACCAGGGTGGATCGAAAGCGTTTACCAGCATGGCAAAAATTTATGGAAGCACAATAGACGAGAGAATCGCCACAAAGGTTCGTGATGATTGGCGCGGTGCGAACAAGCCGATTGTGCAGTTATGGGCAGACATAGACAGGGCAGCGCGCAAAGCAATCCAAAACGGAGGGATCGAGAAGACAAGAGCGGGCGACTTCAAAATGATACGCAACGATTTGCTATTCAAGCTTCCTTCGGGCCGATTGCTGACGTTTCCAAAAGCCGCGATCAAGGAAGGCAAGATCACATACGTCGGCAAAAACAACTACACACACAAATACGAAGAAATTCAGACGTTCGGTGGCTCGATCACGCAGTCGATTACTCAGGCCGTGGCCCGAGATCTGTTAGCCAACGCTCTGCTCAAGTTAGAAGAGGCAGGATACCGGCCAATACTAACAGTCCACGACGAGGTCATTGCCGACACACCGATCGGCCACGGATCGTTGCAGGAATTCAACGAGCTTATGTGTGATTTGCCACCGTGGGCGAAAGGACTGCCTGTGGAAGCAGAAGGCTACGAAAGTTTTAGGTACAGAAAATGAGGGAGTCACGCGTCGAGCGAACGGTAAACGAATACGCTCGCGGGCGCGGCTGGCTAGCTTTCAAATGGGTCAGCACATCGCAACGAGGTGTACCTGACTGCATTTATTTCAAAGATGGCGAGTGTCTGATGATTGAATTCAAAGCGCCTGGCAACAGAGCGACACCCTATCAAAACGCCATCCACCGAAAGCTCAAAGAGCATGGGTTCCACGTATACGTGGTGGACAACATCGACCAGGGGAAACTCTTATTCTGAATCACAAAGATCTGCATCAGTACCAGTTGCGAGCTGCGCAATTTATCAAAGACAACGATATGGCCGCGCTTTGGGTGGACATGGGTTTAGGCAAAACGATTTCTACTCTGACAGCTTTTGTTGATTTGATTGCAACGAAAGAGGTGAAGAAAGTGCTGGTCGTGGCGCCGCTTCGTGTTGCGCAGCATACCTGGCCGACTGAAATAGAAAACTGGCAGCACTTGCGTGCGCTGCGGTTCTCTGTAATTGCGGGACTTAGCCCCGCCAAACGAGAAGAGGCGATACATTCGTCGGCGCCAATACACATTATTAATAGGGAACTCTTGCCATGGCTCGTAGGAAATTTAGGCTCCAACTGGCACTACGACAGCGTAGTGATCGACGAGTCAAGCTCCTTCAAGAGTCACGCAAGTCAGAGGTGGAAAGCGTTAAGAAAAGTTGTGAAGACGGGAGCGATCAAAAGGATGGTGCAGCTCACGGGAACACCCGCGCCGAACTCTCTGATGGAGCTGTGGCCGCAGATTTACCTGCTGGATAGAGGCAAGAGGCTAGGTGATACAAGAGCCAAATTCTTAGAATCTTTCTGCCGCCAGGTAGGGAATCCCCAATGGTCTCAATACGAGGTGCGCCCTGACCGCGCAGAAGATATGCAAGAGCGCGTAGCAGACTTAGTCCTGCGGATGGATGCCAAAGATTACCTGGAGCTGCCGGATCGTGTAGACAGTGAGGTAGTCGTGTCTTTGCCGCCAAAAGCCCGCAAGTTTTACGACCAGATGCACAAAGATTTCCTTATTGAGCTGGATCAAGGTGAGGTTCTTGCGGCCAACGCGGCGGTAAAAATAAACAAGCTTCTGCAGATATCTAGTGGGACGATCTACACAGACGAGGGTTATGAGGTGTTGCACGACGCGAAGCTAGACGCTTTAGCCGAGATTGTTGAGTCGTCAAACGAGCCGGTCTTGATTGCATATAACTTTAAGGCTGACGCCGATCGGATCAAAGAGCGACTGAAAAAATCAACGTTGCTAGGC
>Ga0181394_1000216_pt1 | contig 25465 bp, 20 predicted proteins | sample 17SPOviralmetaG_FD_130123 | JGI IMG/M metagenome (GOLD analysis project Ga0181394, IMG submission 130123) | Marine viral communities from the oligotrophic San Pedro Time Series (SPOT) site, San Pedro Channel, CA, USA - 17 SPOT_SRF_2010-11-23 | ecosystem: Environmental > Aquatic > Marine > Strait...
ACCATCTATGTATACTTGTGTATTGTTTTCGTGTTTTGGATCAGCACTAAGTGTAAAGGTGGTGTCTGAGCCATCTCCACTAAAGTTATTTATATTGAGTCCATCTCCTGAAACTGTTGCTGATATTGAATGTACTGTGAGTACCCTACTTGCAACTGGAGCATCTGCCATTGTTAATGTTGTACCACTTACGCTGTATGCACCATGTGCTTGATACACACCATCTATGAATACCATTACAAATTTTTCATCAGAAACAGCTTGAGACATAGTAAAAGCTGTTCTACTTCCGTCTGTCGCTGGTGTAGTTGTGCCATCAAATATATCGGTTAAGAAGCCATTACTTCCACCGCCACCTGCTATTGCTCCCCACTCACTAGTGTAGCCTTCAAAACCACCAGTTGTAGTATTATATCGGAACATACCTGCAGCTGCAGAACCTGGTCTTTGAGCAGTTGTTCCATCAGGCACTGTTATTGCTCCAGTACCACTAAGTACTATATCGTCAGCAATTTGATCTCCTGTAATTTGATTATCATCTATGTGTCTAGTAAGAATACTATTTGATGCAATCTTTGTTCCATCAATAGCATTATCTGCTATGTTGCTAGTTGCAATAGTGTTTGCAGCAATATCTGCTGATACAATACTTCCATTTACAATGCTTGCAGAAACTACTGAGTTTGCAGCAAGTTGGTCTGCTCCAACGGCATCATCAGCTATTTTTGCTTGTGTGATTGCATCGTCTGGTAAAACTGGTATTTGTGTAAATGTTACAACACCACTAGAAGCTATTGATATTGCATCTTCGTCTGATGTGTGTCCTATTTGTGAGCCATTAATTTTTATATCATCAACTGTAAGAGTTGTTAGTGTACCTAATTCTGTAACACTTGATAATTCATTTGGAACAACTAAATCAATTGTACCATCTGCATCTTGATAAGTTGCTGTTATATTTGTTTCTGTGTTGCTAGAGAACATTGCTCCAACAATGTCTTGAATTTGTTCTGTTGTTTGACCTGATTCAGCTGCAAAAGCTAAGTCTGTTCCGTCTGATTTTAGTACTTGTCCACTTGATCCTAGAGCTAAGGCTACTGGATTGCCACTTGCATCCCCAACTATTATTTTACCACGAGCAAGTCCTGCCATTTTATCAAGTGTAATGGCATCGTCAGCTACTTTAGCGGTTGTAACAGCAGAAGAGGCTAGCTGATCTGCTGTTACCTGTGCGTCGTCGATGTGTCGGGTAAGTATCGAGTTTTGCGCAATCTTAGTTCCGTCTATGGCGTTATCTGCTACATTACCTGTTGCAATAGTGTTTGCTGCTATCTGAGTAGTAGAAATTGTTGCATTTGCAATTTGAGAAGCAGTAATTGTAGTGTCTGCTATTTGGTCGGCTGTAATTTGGTTATCATCAATGTGTTGTGTTAGAATTGCATTATTTGCAATGTCAGCTGATACTATTGTACCATTAACTATTTTAGCTGAAGTAACAGAGTTATCTGCTATTGCAGATGCAGTACCTGTTAAATTACCTGTTACATTACCTGTTACATTACCTTCAATATTTGCTACAAGAGTTCCTGTTGTAATTGATAAATTACCTGTAGATGCTCCTGTAAATGTTCCTGTTCCAACTGTAAATTTATCTGCACTTTCATCAAAGCCTATAAATGCATTTGCCGAATCACCTCTTTCTAAAACGATACCCATATCGTTTGCAGGTGACCCTGTTGTTCCTGTTCCTAGTTCAATTAGTCTATCTTCTATTGTTGTATTTGTTGAAGAGTTGGTCACAGTAGAACCATTAACAGTTAAATTTCCACCAACAACAACATTACCCGAAGTTGTTAAGTCTGTTAAAGTTCCAACGCTCGTTACATTTCCAAGTGTGTCTAGTGCGGTTTCAAAGTATGTTTCAAAGTCCGTTAAGGCAACTTGCTTCATAGTTCCTGCATCATTAACAACTACTCTATCTGCATCAGCTAAAGTAGTACTTGAAGCGCTAGTATCACCATCCATTAAGTTTAATTCAGCTGCTGTTGCAGTTACCGCTGTTCCACTAAGTGATAATCCTGTAATATTTGGGCTTGTTAAAGTTTTATTTGTAAGTGTCTGTGTTAAAGTAGCCTCAGTTGCTACAGCTACCTGTGCTCCCATTCCACTATGTGCAGAACAGAAGTAGTAAAGTAATCCTGGAGCATCTTGTTCAAAAGCAACTTCTGTATATGCTCCTGCACTTCCTGGTGTTCCCACTTTATTATAAATTGTAAACCCTGCAGAAATCTCTGAGCCATTCGCTGCAGTTCCAAATCTGAAAGGGTGTCCTGAGTTTGAAGAGTCTGACTGGTCAAAACGATATACTACATTTGGAGTAACTTTTGCTATTGCTTGTGTTCCACCATCAAGTGCATATTTGTTTCCACCATCACTTACTACAGTAACTACTACTTTATGATAGTAGGGTGCTGAAGTATTATTTAATTGTTGCTCTACTGCAAGATCAATTGTTCCATCACTATCTTGATAAGTTGCAGTTACATTTGTTTCTGTATTACTAGAAAACATTGCTCCAGTTGTATCTTGTACTGCTTCTGTAAAGTCTGATACAATTGTAGCAGCTGTACCACTTACTACTAAGTCTATAGTACCATCATCGTCTTGATAAGTTGCTGTTATGCCTGTTTCAGTATTAGAACTAAACATTGCTCCTGCAATATCTTGCACAGCTTCAGTAGTTAATCCTTCATCAGTACCAAAAACTAAATCTGTTCCATCTGACTTTAATACTTGACCACTTGAGCCTAAGGCCAGGGCAGATGGATTACCTGATGAATCCCCTACTATTATTTTACCTCTAGCAAGTCCTGCCATTTTAGCCAGTGTTACTGAATCGTCTGCTAGTTTAACAGTTGTTACATTTGCATCAGTAATTTTTGCTGTAGTTACATTTGCATCTACTATGTTAGCTGTTACCACAGCATCATCAGCAAGTTTTGCAGCTGTAACTGCATCTGCTCCAAGCTGGTCTGTTGTTACTTGAGCATCATCTATGTGTCTTGTTAAGATTGAATTTTGAGCAATTTTTGTACCATCAACAGCATTGTCTGCAATATTTCCTGTAGCAATAGTATTAGCCGCTATTTTAGCGCTTGTAACTTGTAAATCACCTATGTGTGCGGTATCAATTGATCCGTCTACTAAGTGCTCTGAATCAATAGCATCATCTGCTATCTTTGCTCCTGTTACTGCATCTACTCCTAGTTTTGCTGTAGTTACTGCTCCATTTATTATTTGGTCTGAGCCTATAGAACTAGTGGCCATCTGAGTAGCTGTTAGCAAGCCATCAGGTATATTTGTTACTGCAATACTATTTGCAGCAAGTTTTGCAGCTGTTACTGCTCCATCCGCTATTGCAGAAGTATCTACAGCATTAATAGCTATTTCAGAAGCTGTTACTGCATTTGCTGCAATAGTAGTAGCTGTGACCGCGTTTCCTGCTGGAAAAGTATCTTGTGGTCTTTTACCTATATATGCCATTATGTTTGCTCCATGTATGATACTATAACATCTACTGAGTTAGTTGTATCTGATATAACTTTAACTATATCTCCTGTCTCTAGTACTAATTTTTGATCTCCACCGACTGCTACTAGAGCGCCTCCTTCGAATATTTCTGCATTTTTTACGACGTACGCATGAGTACTTGCTGAACTATCAAAAACTCTTATACCTACTTTAATAGGACTTGTAGAAGTAGTGTTTGCACAAGATAGTCCTACAATAGTAGTAGTAGTAGAACTGGGAGTAGTATACACACTTACTTCAGATGTACCTACGCCTATGCTTTGTGCATTTTTGAATGTATTTGCCATAATTTTATCCTAGTGCAATAGCGAGTGCGATTGCGTCGTCTTCAGTAGCTTGTGCTACTATATCATTGTTTGTTTTTCTTAAATAAATTTTACCGTCTACTGCACTAATTGCAAGTTCCCCTACTACTATATCACTAGTTGTAGGAACGGTTGTGTTTGAAATGTTTCTTTTTAAAAGAATTGTATTATCTGCCATTAGCTGTATGTACCTCCATCAATATGTTGATATGCAACACTTGAACCATTTGATACTAAAATTTGTCCTGTAGAGCCTACAGCATTTAATCCTGTTCCACCATATGCTGTACCAATTGGAGTTCCCTGCCAAACACCAGTACCAATTGTTCCTGTTGTTGTTAAGTTTGCTAGAGTTGTAATTACTGTGTGAGTGCCTCCAGCCAATGTAGTAGCAGTACTAGCATTACCTTCTAGGGCTGCTTTTAGTACACCTGCTGTTCCACTAAATACGCTTGAAGTATCTGTTGCGTCTGGAATAAGTGCAAATTTACCATCTGAATCATCATATCCAAAGAAAGCAAATTTTGCTCCACCATTGTTGTACTTCATCTTAATACCACGATCTAAGTTATCATCACTACCTGATTCTCCTATCTCAAAGATTGGATCAGCTATTGAAACTGTGGTTGAGTTTACAGTAGTAGTTGTACCACTTACTGTTAAGTTACCTGTAACTGTCATATTGTCATTGACAGTAACTTCTGAAGTTGTATGTCCTATTGAAATTGGAACACCAGAGTTTGCTGTACCAATAGCAATACCACCTGTAGTATCTGTAGTATCTATATCAATGTCATCTGTTGCATCAATATCTAAAGTTGTTGCGTTCATGTCTATAGCACCAGATGTTGTTAAGTTTGCTATAGTACCTAAACTTGTTATGTTTGGTTGAGCTGCAGTTGCTAGTACACCAGTAATGGTTCCTGAACCGCCGTAGATAACTGCTTTGCCATTTACAACAGTTCCTGCAGAGGAACCATCCACTAAGTTCAGTTCTGCTGCTGTGGAAGTAATTCCATCAAGAGCTGAATTAATCTCAGCTGCTGTAGCTGTAACTAATGTATCTGAACCAGAAGTTCCTAAATAGAGTGCTGCTGTTCTTAACTCGGAAGTCGACTTATTTGCGTCTACAATTAATGCCGAACTTGCTGTAGTTGTACCATGAGCATGATCTAAAAGATTAGAAAAGTAATTACCGCCAATTACTGTTACTGCGTTTGAATTTGCTGGGTCACCAATAAATAACCTTTGACCCATATTACTTTGTGTGCCACTTCCACCTGAGAAAGCTAGCTCACCAGCGTTTAAAGAACTCGGTGCGGTACTACCTGTCGTTCTTTTAATTTTAATTATATTTACTGCCATGTTGTTATCCTAGAATGAGCCACCATCTAAGGTAAAGCTCGTGGGAGAGGAACCTCCCGCTGAGGCAATTGTATGCCATTCAAATCCACCTGGTACTTGTCTATAAACGTATAATTCTTCTGCAGAGGTATTGTACCATAAGTCTCCCTCTTGTAAGTTATCTCCTGTTGGAGTTGCGGATTGTTTAAAAAATTGATCTGCTAAATCTGCTAATGCGTCTTGCACATTGCCACCAGGCAGTGTGTTATTAATATTTGTATATGTTACATCAGAGGCTAAGCCTAGAGCTGTTATTAAATCTGTGCTTGTAGTAACAGTAATTGGATTATCACTTTGATTTAGTGTAACAGTATTATTTGTCTCATTTACTGTTACGTAAGTAGGAGTTTCTGTTACCGTTACTTGAATAGACATTATCTTGTTACTTGAGGAGTAAGAGTTACCTTACCCTGTAGGATTCTTGTTACTGATCCTGCTCCTGATGTTATCTCAATATCGTAAACATAAATCCCTTCTTCTATTGCTCCTGTAGCCGATGACGTCATAGACAATGTTATCTGCCCTCCACTTGCATTGGTAATCGTTGAGGTAATAGTACCCGCCACGGTGCTCGTGTCATGGCTTTGTCGCATCTGAGACGCAGCCGAGTACCCAGTTAAATTCATAACTGAATCGTTTTCTTTTAGGGTTAGGAGTCGGCTAAAAGTCGCTCCTTGTTCTATTGTGAAATTATAAGTTCCTGCCGCCATTTTATTATTTTCTCCATGTTTATAATTATACCAAAATTTAAGGTATCTGTCAAGAAATATTTTCTAGGTGGGGTATGTAGGATTTAACTCTTAGGGTATTTATCCTTCACAGCTTTTATTGCCACATACCATGTGCCAGTTTTCGCATCTGTCCCTAGTTTGCCATCATCAATATCATGCCATAAAGCATCTAATTGATCTAATAAAAAAGGATAGTATTTTTTTCTTTTCTCTGAAATATCGTCTATATCTATATCTATATTCATAGTGCTAAACTCCTTGCTTCTACATATTGATTCCATATAAAGTATTTTCTTGCTGTAGGGTGTGTTACACTAATTAAAAATACTCCTGCCTGTTTTAGTGTTAGTGTTAAAGAACTATCACTATTCATAGTTTTTGTTATATCTGTTGTATTGATACCAACCGTTGCTCCTTCTGGAATTCCAGTAAGAGTTATAACGTCATCTACATTACATATTGTTTTATCAATACTAATATCCATAATTGCTCTTTTTACTACTCCATCTTCAGCATCGTTTATGTAGTAGTGTGTATTTGGTGTATCTTCTGAATCTACCAATATTTTTTTACAGCCTAATCCTGTAAAATGCGATATAAAGTCAGTATCTTCACATACTCCATTATATGCTTGTTGTATTTCTTTTTCGGCATCATCTTTGTAAAATACTGTGTATTGTGCCATATTGTTCTCCTATAATTTTAATCCGTTATCTGGCGCGCTTGTTATTATGTATGCGTAGTATATTGTTAATCCTGTAAATTTTGTTTCTTGAGAAGGATTTCCCTTAAATCCTGCCTCATAATTTGAAATATATAAATAAGTACTATCTACTTCATAGTCTATCCCAAAGCCGATAGCATTTTGCATTTCGTTAACTTCAATTGGCTCTCCAAAACCACTAGAGATAAATCGAGTAGCTGAAGTAGTAGATGATACTCTTCCAGGACTTAAAGTTGTAACTCCATATGTTCCTGAGGGGTATCCAGAAGGATTAGTAAATAACTCATCAGGATAGCACCATCGTAAGAATACTTGAGGACTATAGCCAAGACTATGTGCTATTCTATCGTTTTGTCCGCCACTTGTTCCTTCTGCTGTATATAAACTTTTTGGGCTACTCTGTGAAACAGAAGTTCTAGTACTTACTGAACCTTGTCCATAAGCAAATATACCCGAAGTAAAAGTTGCATTGCTATCAAAAGCTAAGCTATTAGATGAGTTTGCGTCTTCACCTGCTGCACTTACAAACAGGCCATAGTCTCCACTTGCTCTTTCTCCGAGCACTATTCTTCTTGCCATTATAGAAACATGTTCCCAAGTGCTGTTACACTAAAAGAATCTGATGTTTGTAAGTAACTAATTCCACGATTTTGAAAAGTACTTGCTTTACTTAATGTAACTGCTCCAGTTCCTGATGATGAATTTCCAGCAGCTACAAAATCTCCTCCTGTTGCTACAAAGATAGTATTTCCTGCATTGGAGGTTACACTTGTTGAGGATGAAGTAATAGTAGCAGTTACAGTACTGCTTGCAGGGTTATTTTCATTTATATTTTTTTGCATAAGGAAATTACCCTTATAACCACTATCACTTGTAGTAAAAGAAAAGTCTTTTACATTTGTTATACTGTCTACATTTGTTCCGGGCTCACTAACAAATAGCCCATAGTCACTTCCGTTTTTTCCTAATATTAATCTTTTTGCCATAATTAAAATCCCATAAATGTTGAGTTCATAAATCCATATCCTAAAGGTACTTTGGATATTGCTACTTTTGCATTTGTTACTGGAAGTCCTCCTAAGTTTGCTTTTGCTACTGTGTAGAATGTTCCATTATCTCTGTAGAAAAATTTATCATTTAAAGCTTCACCTGTTTGTTTTCTAAATTCTAATCTATTATCATGTCCAAAATCACTTGATTGATTATCTGTTACATCTGATTTATAGATATCACTACTATTTCCGAAGGTATTATTTCTTTGATTTGTGCTGTTACTTGGATTAAATACTAATGCATCACTTGCTGGGTGATCTCCTGAGTTTGCACTAAAACAATAACTTCTTATAGTTTGCTTAACATTTGTAGTTGTGGCTGCATACATACTATAGCTATTATTAGTACTCGAAACAGTAGAGCCTTCACTCCCTGAAAGTGCATAAAATGCTGAGGTTCTATACATTGCTCCTGTTTCTTTTATGTTTTCAGTAAAAAGCGAACTACTTGTAACTCCTAATCGTGATAAATAACCACTAACACTTGAATATGTTCCTGAACTACTGCCACTAAAACTTGAAACGGAGTGATCAAGATTTTGTCCTGTAGCGTCTTCTATTACTACCACTAATGGATTATATTGTAATTTTGTTCCACTATGAGTAATATACCCTACACTACCATCAAAACTACTTCTAGTACCAAGACTATGATTAACTGCATTATTTCCTATGCTTACTGTTTTGCCAAAGTATATAGGGCTTTTTCCTGCGTTTGTGCTATCAAAAAGTAAATTTTTACCCGTTGCAGAGTCTACATCTTGTCCTTTCTTTGAAACTTTTAGACCATATGTACTTCCTGATAATTGTCCTAATCTTATTCTTTTTCCCATTTAACTATCGTATACCTCGATTTTGGGAGCTGATGAAGTTGCATCTATTACAATTCTTGCTCCGCTACTATTTCCTACTTTTAATGATCCGGCTGTGATTGTTGTGTTAAATCCTGTTATAAGTTGGTTTGCAGGAGTTAAGTTTGATACACTTCCTAAACCTACGTTGGATGCTGTCACACCGGCCCTTACATCAGCTAATGAAGTATTACTTACATTTCCTAGACCTACGTTGGCTGCTGTTGTTCCTGATCTTATATCAGCTACTGAGGTATTACCTACATTGCCTAATCCTATATCTCCTTTTGTTAAAGATATTCTATTTGCATTTATTGATACACTTCCAGCGTTTACATCAGCTGCAGCTGAACCTGCTGTTATTTTACCATCAGCTGTAGTTTGAGCATTTGCTGCTGCTGTTGCTGCTGCGTTTGCTGTTGAATCATTTGTAAACCCTGAGTCATTTGTAAAAGTTCCTATAGTTATAGCACCAGTACTTGATAACTTTAATCTATTTGCAGTTATACTATTAGTATTAATAACCCCACCATCAATAGTTGTGGTGTCTGCTCCACCTATGTGGGATGCAACTTCTGATTTTTCTATCATAGTAGCAGTAGTGCTTCCATTAGAAAGTGTTTTACCGCTTGTAAAAGTTACAAGTCCGCTAAATCCTATACCTTGTTGTGAGTCTTGAAATACAAGATTACTTCCTGATGATGTATTTCCACCAGCAGTATTTTCTTGAGCTCTAAAGTAGGAGTACCAGTATTTATTTGAATTGCCAGCTGCAAAAGTCGGAGGAGTTGTTGACCATCCTGAAGTTAAATTTGTAAAAGTATTAGTATTAATATTATATGATATACTATCTCCAGATACACTAGGTTTAGTTGGCGCACTAGCAGAACTGCTTTGAAAATATACAAAACTCACCACAACTCTTGGAGCATCATCTCCTTGAACACCACCTGTAAGTTTTCTTATTACATGAGTAGCAGTATATGTATTATCAGCTCCTGCATCTCTATCTGCTTGTTGAGTTGTAAGAGTTGCTGTAATTGTTACTGACGTTGCGCTTCCAAAATTTGCGCTAGTTAAAGTTACCCCTGTATTACTTGAACTTGTTAAAGTTACACTTGCACCACTATTATTTACAGCAGCGTATGTTACAGATCCTGCTGAGTTTGTTCTTGTTGTACTCAAAGCAATAGAAGTTGGTGCTAATGTACCGCTTGTACTTGTGAAGAAAGCTTCGCCTGATAAAGCAACTCCATAAGCAGATATCGGTGCTACAGTTACTGCATTAGCAGGTCCTACAAATGCTGAAAATAATTCTTTTGTTTTGTTTTGTCCACCTGACGTAAGAGTTACTACTTTTCCACTTCTTACCCAGTAGTATCTTGATATATCTTTTTTACCAAGTTGATCTACAAAAGTTGTTCCTGGAAAAGGCACTCTCGTTAATAATGTTCTGTTTGCAGCACTATTACTTGGGTGTGACCAAATTTCCGTGAAACAATTAGCTGTTGTTAGTCCCGAGCCATTCGTCCACGATAAATTTATACCCCCTAATACGTTTTCTGCAACAGAAGCACTAAGGCTGCTGGGTGCAGAAGGAGTTGCTTGAAGTCCTTGTCTTTGATCCTGACTTACTACACTTGGTAAAGTTGGAGTAGATATACTATAGAAAGAATCATCATACTCTTCAGCTGTAACTGTTGCGGTGCAATCCTTAGCATAATTTATATTTGTTATTCGGAAATATTTTTCTACAAACCCAAATTTTGAATTCGATATGGTAATGGTATCACCAGCCAGAAGTAGTAATGATTTTGGCCCAGTCTTAAAGCTTATACTTAAACCAAATCTAGATTTTCTCAAGTAATTTTCAACATTTATCCTAGCATTGTAATAATTTGAAACGGAAGCAATATTTATTTGTCCCGATTTCACAACATTCTTATCTGCTCTTAGATAATTTGAATCATAAAAAGTTACAGCACGTCCTTTAAATAAGTTTGCTGGATCTTGAATAGAAGTACTTACTGTATTATAAGATTTTTGAGTACCTCTATCATTAATTGTTATGTTTCCAATTATATCATCATCATTAATTACTCTTGGATTATACTGAACACCTTTAGTGTACCCACTATAGCTTCCTGAATTTGCGGCGGTGACCACTGTTGAGGTAATAGTATCAGAAGCTACTTCAATTCTTAATGCATACTTACCACCTTCATAGCTAAGTAACCCATTGAAGTTTTTTAAGAAACCATTTACGTTTTCAAAGACTGAATCTGCTGTACTTACTGTGCCTTGTGTTTGATGACGAGTAGCAAATCTTTGGTGCTTATCATCCCAGCCATAATATCTCCAGTACTTAACATGATCAGAATCATATAAGCTATAGCCTGTATCATATCCACCAGTTGTTGTATTATAAATAGCGCAAGGATTGTAATATTTTGAATTCTTAACTCTAGTAAAAGTTACTGCACTTCCGCTAACTGCTCCAGTACTACTGTTAATAGCAAATAAAGGTACACTAGTAAGAGGGCCTGTAAACCCTGTAGGATTAGTTCCTGTTGGAGCAGTTGCTTTTGCACCCGCCGTAGTAACCCTATAATAACCTGCACTAGTATAAATTATATCCCCTACTAAGTAAGAGTATGAATTCTTCATGAATTTTTTAGTAAATTTTCCGTAAACTTGTTGAAACTCTGTAAAGTTTACGCTGTTAGAGGTACCTAGAGTTTTTACTAGTCCCATTGCAATTACGTCTCCGGAGGTTGTCCCATCTGAAGTAAGAACATATCTGTCTCCCACACTTCCAGCTTGAGCTCCTTGCATAGTCTGAGTACCTCTATCGTCGCATGTTCTGGCAGCGAGTAAAAAGTCTGCTAATGATATATCAGTGTCGAGGCTTAACTCTTTACCATATCTTGCAGTTAAATAATCTAACAACTGTATGGCAGGATTAATACTAACCCGTTTATCATCAGTTCTTCCGTTTTTAATTTTTGCTTTTAGTGTGTAAGTATCATTTGCGGCAGGCTCAAAAGTATCATCCCAAGGAGTATTTATTGTTGCTATTTTTGTTCCACCATCATAGTCTGTTATAGTTCTTGTCCAGCTTTGAGTCTGAGAGGAGCCGTCTTCTCCTGTTGTTGTTTTTGTAAGTTCTATATCAAAATCATTGTAGGCATCATCAGATGTGCTAGCTCCACTTGCTAGTTTGATTGTATCTTTTGATATTACTTCTTGACTACCTGCTACTAACCCCTGGGAACTTCCTCCAGTTCCTGCTTGTGTTAAAGTAGTAGAATTAGTTTTTTCCCACCATATGGAAACATTCCCATAAGGAACAGCAGTACTATTAATAGCTATAGAGTAATAATCAGCGAACTCTGGATCTCCATATAACTCATTTATAATTTCCCAATCAGAGGGTACAGTCAAGGTTGCTGGACTTGCTCCATTATTATTAACTGTTACTGTTTGAGTATTTGCACTAGGAACTGTTCCTGAGCCATGACTACCATCTGTATAGTCCCATGTAGCCATAGTCCAACTTTTGTTCCCAGCACTATTTAGCATATAAAATTCTTTTATAGTTGCATAGCCATCGGAATATCCTAAGCTTGGTGCAGTACTAAATCTGAATCTATATTGTACATTTCCATCTGGGTCTGTAAAGTTCCACTTATCTATAATTAATACGCTACTATTTATTACTGCATCTGTGTCTTTTCTATGTAAAACGACTTTATCACCTACATTAAAGTTAGCTTGACTTTCTGTACCCCCAGTATTTTTAGCAGTAGGTGAATGAGCATAGCTATAGTCATAGTTAAAACTTGAACATAACTTACCTCTTACTACATACTCTACTTCTGGTACTGTAGTGGCATCTTCTCCGATTTCAACATCCATTACAACATAAGCTGTATCTAGTACTCTATGATTAGGCCCCCAGTAATCTTCATCCCCTGTGTAGTAGTCTGCTTGTCTTTTAAATTTTGAACCAGAACTTGCCTGAGAAATTCCTATTAAAGTATTATCTGCTTTTTGATCTATTTTTCCTGCATGAAATGTTAGAGACATGTTGTTTGGTGCTGTTAAAGATATAGTTTCACCATGTTGTACTCCTGTCCCATCAGTTGTAGCTATAGTTGTACTTTTTAATGAATTGTTATTTTCATAGTATTTTGCAAGATTAGCTTCTATATAGTCATCTTCATACTCATAGCCCTTTTCTCCACTCCCCATATAAGAATCCCCGTACTCGTAATCTGCAGCATTTGACCCACTAACATCACTACCCGAGAGTTTAACACCCCCAAGTGTATTTCCTAAGTCTGCTCTACCCCTGCAATGAACTTCTATTTGTTCTAGTTGGGATCCTGATGAAGCATCTCTATCATCGGCATCTTCTTTATTAATACACATAAGAGGATTGCCCTCCATGTATAAATCATAGATACCACCAATCTCGCCTTCACATAGTGCATAGGCTAGAAATATATTATTTGGATCGTTTTCTTTTGTATCAACAAAGAAAGGTATTGCAGAAATTCTTTGCACTCCATATACTACAGGTAAAAATTTAGAGGAAAGTGAAAAACTTAAATCTACATCATTTTCGACTTCTACATCGGTAATGACTTCTTTCATTTTTACTTTTCCATACCATTTCTTTTTCATCTTATACTTTGTTTCTTGTTCTATAGTAGTATAAGTAGCTAATATGTTGAGTGTCTCTTCTGCATGAAGAAAGCCTAAATCATTTGCATACTCTGGGCGTAATGCAACTAGTGGCTGTCCTCTGCTATTATTATCTAAGGCTCTGTGCACAGCATCATTTGTAGGTCGTCCTCTAACTTGAGCAAAATCTCCCCAATGACTTGTGAGAGTCCATTTTGCTTGAACAGAAGCTCCAGGATTTTCAACTATAGATGCTTTGGTAATTATTCCTTTGAATATAAGAATAGGTGTACTATCAAGTATCACTCCTGTATCAGGATCTAAAAATGCTTTGTAAACCCACACATCTCTATTTGCATAAGATTTCACAGTTGAAAGATTTGTTTCACCTAGTGGACCTTGTAGTTCATCAGAGACTATTGAAAGAGTTATTGATGCTCCTGCATTTTGAGTAACCTGAGTAGAGTCAATGTTTGAAACAACTAAAACAGTATTATTTGTTTTTATACCTGTTACATTTACATATTTTCCAGAGTTATTTCCACCTGAAATAAATATTTTATCACCTTCTCTAAATCCCTCTCGTACTAAATCTATACCTGCGGGTACAGTTATAGTAGTGGAAGTCATAGTAATTCCTGTAGAAGTTATTGCATTGTTTAAACTTTCTGCAGCAAGTGTTAGAGTCATACCTGAAGCTTTTGCTTCAACTGTTTCTGAGTATGTTCCTACTTGAGTTAGTTTATTTGCGACATAAATTTGAGATCCATTACTACCCCCAGCTGTATTATAGCTCTGATCATCAAAGTTAAGGTTAGTAGCGGCGTCAGTAAAATATGCATATCTTTTTGCATCAGTACTGTAATTACCGTTTGTAAGTGTTGAACTGGGACGTTCGAATTTTACTAAATGCGCATACGCAAATGGCTCATTGTTTATAAGTTTTTTTCTAGTATTAGTACCTACCGATCTTTCTGCCATTATGCCTGAGCCTCCTCTAAGTTTAGAGAAAATTCAAATAGATTATTAGTGCCTAAACTGTATGATTGAACATCAGCTTTTAACATTACTCTTACAAGTGGCGTGTAATCACAGGTTGCTCCCTGTGCTACGTCTCTTTGTAAGTGTGGAGTAAAGTAAACTATTCTTTGTGCTGTTGTAGGCTGAGAGTGTAGTGCAGAATTATATGTACTATTACCCATAACTCGAGTTACTCGATATGCTTTAGTATGTAAACTGTCGTTTGAATCTGATATTGTAAACATATCTCCAGGTTGGGGTTGTGTAGCTTCTGTTGTATTGTGTCCTGCTTGTAGTATAAAGCCTGCTCCTTTTGTTCCTGTTGTTGCAGTAGTAATTGTTGCGTTTGCTGAAGTAAAAGCTGCATTCCTTGAATTTGCATTTTGAGGTAGTTTTACAAAGAAAGGATTTAGTCTACCATTCTTTTCAAGTAAAAAACTGTATACAGGTTCGAATTGATCTCTTGTCATTGGATTATACCTTATATTTATATTCCATTTATGCCCTGCAATACTTCTAGTGATTACACGGCCGCTGTTTGTTCTTGATGTTTGTATAGGAGCTTCTGATGAAAAAGTTACTGAAGCAAATCCAGGCCCAGCTGTGCCCCCACTTGCTGTTGCCAGTGCTTGACCTCCAAGTCCAATTGGATTACTTGGATCAGGGAGTATATCTAAAAAACTAGTAAAAGTTGCCATTAGTAACCTCCGTCTCCGCCTGCGTTTCCATATGAACTAGTATTTACTGCTTCTATGAACTCTTCTCCATTCTCATGTGCTGCTTCTCTTATCATTCCAATTATATTTCCTCGTTGAGCCATTAAGACTTCTTCTACACCTGCGGCATCTACTGCATTGATTGTTATATTTGCATTTAAGTTTTGTCCGCCTATTTTATCATTTGGTACTACATTAAATCCAGATGAAGTTGGTTGTATTACTTCTGGACCCTGTTCTCCTACTAGTATTTCTCCACCTGCAGAGTATCCTCTTCTCATTCCTGCTGCTCCGCCAGGAGTAAAGTTGTTTGCATTTGATCCTACACCTTTTGCCCCTCGTAGATACGCTAATTCTCCAGTTGTGACTGCTCTTGATGTATCAACTTTATTATCTCTTTTTCCAATACCAATTGATTGTGCTGGTTTTGGTATGTCTGAGCTTCCTCCACCTTGAAATTGTGTTTTTTGTATAACAGCTAACTGAGCTACACCCATTGCTCCCATTAATAACATCATTGGTATATTTGGAGAAGCTTTCATAACAGCCGATGCTGTATTAATAATAGTTTCAGCTATTTGCATTTGTTTATTACGTTCAAATGCTTTACGTTCCATTTGTTCTTTCTTTTTCTCCATTGCAGCTATTTTTGCAAGGGATTCTTTTGATTTTCCGTCTCTGTTTTTCTCTGCTTGAATTTGTTTATCTACTTCAGCAATATTTGCTTTTGATTGTGCTGCCATTATGCTACCAACCTGGCCTACAATGGAGCCCATAGCTTCTAAGCCTTCTGCTGACTTAAATCCTGCTGTTCCTATTGTTTCTATAGATTTAGCAATAGATAAAGTACCTGATATAGCTGCTGCTGCAAATTCTCCATCTGGTCCTAAAGCTTTTAAAGTATCTAGCATAGGTTGCGCAGCATTCTGCATATCTGTTACTTTTTGTTGAAAACCTTCTGTACCGTCACGACCCGCACTCAATGAATCTAGTCTTTCATTAGTGGTTCCTTCTGTGCCTGCTTTTGACATTGCATCAAGTCTGGCTTTTTCTAGTTGAGCTTTGGTGTATGTGGCTTCTGCATCTATTTGCTTTAATCTTTCTAAGTAAGCTATTTTTTCGGCCTCTTGTAGTTCTTTTACTTTGTCTTGATTTCCAATATTTTCTTTCGCAATAGATGCCATATTAACAGTAAACTGTTTTGCTTCTTGAGTAGCTTTATTTTTCATCTCCTCGTTTGCAAGTTTTGTTTTTGCTTGGGCAACAAACTGTGCTTGTTTAATTTCATCTGCTGGACTAAACTCAAAAGTACCTTTTCTTTCTAAATTTGCATTTTTTAAATCTATTTCATTCTGAAGAATTGCCATACCTGTAGATTTTTTCTGAATTTCTAAGTTGGCTTTAAGAACAGCTAACTTTTCTTTTAAGGTTTCTACTGCTAGTCCGTGCTCATTTAATTCATTTCCTGCAACTCCTACTGCTGTTTTCGATCCTTCAATAAATTCTCCATTATTATCAACCATATTGACAAAAGAGTCTGTGATAGTATCTAGTGTTACTCCTAGATCTTCGAATGTTGCTAAAGCTGTTTCTGGAATCACCGTTTTGATTAATTCTTGAGCACTTGCAAAGCCCGCAGCAACACTACCTGTTGCAGCTATTTCTTGCTTTATAAGTTCTTGTAATTTTTTCTCGAAACCGTCTATGTCTTGTCCAAGAGTTATAAAAGGATTTGACTTTTTGCCTTTATCAGCAAAAGCTGTTACTTTCTTTGTAAGTTCTGAATAGCCTGGTCCTAATGCTTCGATTGCTGCATTTTGTTTATTAGCCTCGAGCGCTGAGTCGCTGAATAGCTTATTAATGATTGCCATTTTTGCAGCAAGAGAAACGTTCAGATTAGATACTCTTTCTAGTTCTGCTGCTAATCCTTCTTTGCCGCCTACTGACTTAGATAATTTTTCGAAAGCAGGAGTACCTTCTTTTTTCATGGTGTCAAAAAGTTCTTGTGCTTTAAGCCTAAAGGATTGAAAATTTAAAGCCTGGTCGCCTACAGCTTTACTTGATTTTTCTGATGCTATCCTTGCTTGTTCTGTGGCAAGGGTTGTACCTGCCTGAGCAAAACCAACTTCAGCAAGTGCTACGGCTATTCTACTCCAAAAAGTTCTTTCCATTCCATAAGTATTTTTAAAATCTATATCTGCTTGTTGTTTTGCTATATCTGCTTCTGTAACAGATACATCTAATAATCCTTTTGAAAATTTTTCTAAGCTATCTGAAAGCTCTGTTAAGACTCCAGCAGTAACTCTTACTTCGGCAGTATATTTTAATGCTTCAAGTCTAGCAATTTTAAAAGCATTTTGATTTTTAATTATAGCATTTTCAGTAGCTATACTTTCTGTCTCTAATTCTATTTGTTTCGCTGTTAAATTACCTATAACTATATCTAGAGTTAAATATTTATCTATTTGTCCTTCTAAAGTTGTTGATAGCTGTTCAAATGCAGCTTTTAATTTTTGATTCATTCCAAAGAATTTTTCATATACTGTTTTTGCAACACCAAATGCAAACACAAGTTGTCCAAATAAAGGAATAGCATTTATAAGAGCAGCTCCAAACAGTCGCACTCCACCAGAAGCTAATTTGAACCCTCCAGCTATACCCTGACCTATTTTTGTCATTTTTCCACCACCAAATGAAGAAATCATATTTGAGTTTGTTGCTTTAATTTCTTCGTTTAATTTGCCCATAGATTTAAAAGCTTCTTTAAATCCACCAAGGCCGCTTGAGCCTCCAATTGCTGTTGCTCCTTCCGCTATAATTCCTTGTCTTGAAGCTTTTCCTGCTGCTCCTATTTGTCCTTTACTTGCTCCAGCTCTTGCTTTTTCTGCGTTGATTAAGTCTTGGACTTCTTTTTTAAGGTCTCGTATTCTTTTTAATTCTGCAGTCTTTCTTTTTTTATCTTTTACCTCGCCTTTATCTAAATTATTTTTTCTTAAAGTTTCTGAAATAGATAAGCTTTTCATTGCAGCATTTAGCTTTTTAGTATCAACTGTACCTTTCTTTGCAGCCGCAGCTAGAGATTGGAACCCTGCCGGATCTCCTTTTTTGGTTCCTCTTTCACCTAAGCCTCCTTGAAGCTTTTCAAAAGCTTTTTGTGTATCATCTTTCATTGCATTTGCAGCTTCTTTAGAACGAGCAGCTGTATTAGCAAATCTATTACCTAAGTCTGTAAGTACAGGGAACATAGTAGAAATAATACCTTTTGCTAAGAAGGTAATTGCACCAAACATAGCTATCTGACTGTTTGCAAAGAAAGCTATAAAAGGTTTTAATCCTACATTTATAAATTCTAGTAAGTTGTGTGTTAAGTTTGCGAAAGTTCCTGCTAATTTATCAAAAGCATTTACATCTATACTTCCTGAAAGCGCAGAGTATTTTTCTTCTCCCTGTTCAATAGTTGCATTTAAGAACGCTTGTCTTCTTTCAAAATCTGTTAAGTCAGTTGCCGTTTTACCTAAAGCAGCAGCATATTCTCTGGTAGCAGTATCAAGTCTGACAAGAATACCTAATTCATCAAGTATTTCAGGTTCTAATTTTGCAACACCTCGAGTTAACCTATCAACAGAATCGGCTAAGTTTCTACCTAGTGCGATTGAAGCATTTTTACCAACTTCAACAAGTCGTTCAAATTGTTCTGTAGAAAATCCTGAGGTGATCGCAATAGCAGAAGATCGCATTGCTTGTTCCATTGACAACGCGTTACCTGTTATTTCTCGAATATTATTAGATATAATTGTAGAAGTTCGACCAGCAGTATCTGCCAGGAATGTGAATCCTTCTACTAGGGTTTCTACTTGAGCTGCTTGTCTCAAGGCATTAAATGCTGCCGTTGCGGCAAACACGTTAGCGGCTAATGTTGCATAAGCCCCTACAAGACCAGATGAACCACCTGATCCCATAGTTTCATTCATTTTTGAAAAGCCTTTAGCAGATGAAAGATTTGACTGATGTATAGCTTTTTGTTGCTTGTGGTATTTACCCCCAGACTTATCAGCTTTTGACTGTGCCTTATCTACCTTGTCTACATTTTTAGCTAATTTTTCAGTGTCCTTTGCAACGACTTTTAAGCCCTTTGCTGTGGATATAATCTCAATTATTACTTTACTGTCTGCCATAATTTATTTGCTTTTTGCTTTATCGTATGCTTGCTTAATTACTTTTTGCGATGCTACAATATCTCTACTATCTAAAAATAGTAGTAGTTCCATTAACCAGTCTCTTTCAAAAGGTTGTATATTATAAAGTTCCATTATTAATGGAAAGTTTGTAAAATCTTTTCCTGTATATCCTACATCTGCGAATACTCTATTTCCAAGTGTATTATAAATATTAATTGCATCTATTACACTTTCAGGAAAATCTTCTATTGCTGGGGGACATTTCTCCCAGTCTATTTCTTCACCAGTTTGTTCACACATCATGATATACTGGTCTTTGGTCATGCCTATTGCATCATGATCCAGATATATCTCCAGCTTCTTTAGTATCTTCTTTTTTGATTTCACTACGAAAATTGTCTAAATCAAAGACTACCTCATTGAGCCAGTTATCAAATTCTGATGAGTTCTCTACTAATTGCTGTGCATTATCTTGGCTATAGTCTAAATAAGCTTCGACATCTTGACCATCAATGTCAACCAGTACTAAGTCTTCGAGATATTTTAATTTTAGTCCTCTCCAACTTTTTACAGTAGCTTGTGTAAATTCTACTACGAATTTTTCATCGTTTAAGGACTCTTCAAATCCTCTTGTTTTTCTATTAAATTTATTTTCAGTACATCTCTTTCTTAATGCTAAGAGTTCTTTTCGGGATAGGTTTGCTAGTTCGACTTCAAATCCGTCGAGTCCAGGAAATTCTACCCATGTGGTTTTACTGCTAACCAATAGGCTTTTAAGTTCCATGTTTTATATTCTCCTATGAATATTGTGTAATTCTAGTTCCTAGTGCTGTATTATCAGAAGATGCAAAATCATAGCTTTGCGTGTATGCGTCTCCAACTTCCATCCTTGCTGTATAATGTACTGGATTTAAGTTTATTGAGATAAAACCATTATCGCTACTTGCTTTTCCAACTTCTACTGCTTTTATTGTTAAGTTACTACTAGTACTAAAATCATCAAATTGTGTTATATTATTATCTGTTTGGTATTGTTGAACAGCTCCCGATGCAATTCTATTACCAAGGGTGTATGTAGTAGGAAACATAGCATTACTAGAGTTAGTTACTGATAGGCTATTTTGAAGGGTTTCGAAGGGGGTCCAGTTTACGCTATTTTGAATCTGTAGAGTAGCACTTATTAAACTATTCATGTTTAAGCTATCTATAGATATAACAGGGTAAACCATAAGAGGAGTTCTTGTGGAAGACTCAGATTGAGCACTTCCTGGAATACTATAACTTTCGTCACCAGCTCTTGTTAGTTTTGTTCCTTGTCCTTCTAGTTCAACCACAAATTGTTCTCTTGGGTTAAACGCAAAATTGCCAGAAGTAATAACTGCGTTCTCTAATTTAAAAACGCTGCTACCTGTCTGTACATACATATCAAATGATTTTAATTGTTCATTATCAACTAAATCACTCAATAAATCAATGACTATGCTTTCATCTTTCTCTATTGTTAGCGGAACTGTAAAACTAAACGAAGCCGGATTGGCTTTAGTTATAGTTGATCCCTCGAACATTTTTGATTGATCGTGCAAAGTCTTTACTGGGTACGAATCTTCCGCAAATGTTTGAGAAAATGATATGGCGGTAGTGGTATAGATTCTATACTGATTACCGCCATATACGATATATAGCTTACTCTCCTTGAGAAAACTATGTGACATTATATTTAGAGACTATCTACTGCGCGAGCACTTGTATTCGCATACCCTGATTGAGTATGTGAAGTTGACCCTAAATATTTAACTGAAATCTCATCTCCAGTTAGAAGATCTGACCCGTGAGCCGCGAATTCTACTGTAGTTGAAATTAAGTCTGCTACCTCAATTGTCGGTATTGACAACTGGGCTCTTGGCATATTAAATTCGACACCTGGAGCAGTGAAATCATCACTTCCCATAGCATCACCATCTGATCCAACAGCACCAGATACACCCATGTATAAACGCATGTCAAAAACGTTATTTACAAGGTCAGTTGCATTGGCCATGTCTGTTAGAAGTTGGTTTGAACCATTTGATTTGGTATCTAGATACATGGTTATTGAACCACTAATTAATCTAGCACCTGTGAAAGAACCGATCGGTTTATCCACAATACCAATTGTTTCTGGTGTTACATAAGTAACGTTGTTTGCAAATGTTAGAGAACCACCTGTGATATTAATATCATAAGTTTTGTTATCTAACCCATTTGAAGCTGCTCCGCCGCCTTGTGCATCAGCATCAAGATATAGAGTTGAGAGTTTGTTTCTCAAGTAATCAGCATCTGATGGGCCGGTAGTATCTGCATAATTATATGTTTCCACATAAGTATCAGTATTAGCACTTGTAGGGGTCGCTTCTGAAGTAGTCTGAATAATATACTTAGAAGGGTCTTCTAGTGCTTCTGAGACTTGGTCAATTGTTGTTGCGTTACCAGACCAAGTAATTGTTGCAATACCGTCGATTGAAAAATCAACTTCGGCTTGGTTAATTTGTGCTTCATTTAACCTGTATGTTGTATTTTCTAGTGCGAAGAATATACTTAATTTCATAAGTTCGTGAACGTCTGATTTTGCAAAGTTACAAACTGATCCGCCTTGAGCAGTAGTTCCTACTACTACACCACGTCCGTCTGCTGCTGCGTCACCAGGTAAAGCTGTACCTGATAAAGCTGCCCATAGTATATTTTCTACACAGTCATGGTCATCTGCTACTCTAAAAGAGTTTGCTCCATGAACGAATGGTCGTACATATGTACCAAAAGACCATTCTGCGGGTGGTAAAGAATCATTGAATCTTTTTGAACCCCTGTTTGGTGCTGCACCAGCTTCTGAGATAGTCACATCACTTGAGTCTGAACCCTGTGAAAAACTATATCCGTCTAGTACACCAACTCTGAAAGTATTTGTATCTACTTCGTTTCCTTTAAAAGTCCCTGTTCCCGCTCTTCCGCCGTCTGCTGTTGTTGTTCCTGCGATAGAATCTACTGTTACAACAAGTCCAGAAGCTCCAGAATTGTCAGTGCCAGCATAATTTTCTACAGCTGATTCGGTTGCTGTTTCATCAACTGCGAAACCTTTACCTCTAAAGTTATTTGGAACGAATACACTTGCTACTGGGCCAGTTGAACCGCCGCCAGTAATAGATCCTACGATACACTTAAAGTCAGTACCGCTAGCACTAGTTGTACCTAATGTTACGATATCGCCTACAGCATATCCTGTTCCAGCAGTAGTTACGTGGCAAGTTTTCACTCCACCTGTTGCACCTACGCCATTTGCAGAACTCACAAATACTTTAGTATTTCTTGATAGATTTAAAGCCATTGCTTTCTCCTATTTTATCTTCTTTGAAAGTACTTCGCTAGATATTTATCAGCGTTTGTAATTTCTATTAATACCTACACTCTATAGTCATTTCACCAATTGCTAGGGGAGTTAGTACTCCTTCATCGGTTGACATTGACTGTAAAGTTAAGGAAGTCGTTGTTAAGTTTGGACTTACAGTATCATCGTAGGTCAAAACATCATTGTTGTCTAATACTCTTTCGATGTCTTCCATCATTAGAGCCAAGACTTCTTGTGGGTCATCTTGGTCTTCGACATAAACTCTTATATCTAAACTAAGAAACCTCCACTTAAATTCGTTCGGTTGGTATTCTCTTGTTTCATCTCCTGCGACTACACAAACTTTTGGGTACTCTTGAATTTGATCTAAAAATACCATGTTTCCATGAACGTTATTAAATATATTTGAGTTAAATGGGTGATTCCCATCAATCTCTTTAATTTCTTCCACCAAAGCATCAACTATCTTTTTTCTTGCTGTTCTATACTGTGATGCCATTATGTTCTCCTTAGGCTAACTAACTTTTGCTCTGTATACTGCATTGCCAAATTTCTTATGCTTTTTGCAATAAGAGGCTTTGGATTATACCCAGTAGGCCACCTTCTTGACCCTGTATTTTCAAAAGTTTCATAAGGACTTAGTTGATATGTAAATTCACCAGATAATCCTTTTGCTGTAGGTCTTAAACTTTCTAATTCTGCACTATTTGAAAATCTGCCTGTTTGATTTCTTAATGCAGGTCTTCCCATATTTCTTCTAATTTCGGCGGGAAGTCTTTTATTTATTAATTTTTCTAACTTAAATAACTCTTCTTGTCCTGTTACTTCTGTATTTCTTTTTCTTTCGGCAGTTTTACGTTTTGCTGCTGTTTTTGCTTTTACAGCTGCACTTATCATTTTTGATCTCTTTATCGATTTTACCTTTTTAACTGGACTAGGTATTTTTTTCTTTGCTGTTGCTTTATGCCTACTTGCTTTAGTTTTTTTACCTATTGCTAATTTGCTAATATCTCTTACTATCTTATCTTCTATAGAAGGAGAACCTACTAAATCACCAATATCTACTTTATCTAAAAATTTTTGTTTAAATAATTTTTCTGGGTATTGCTTATCAAGTATACTTGATGCATTTCTTCCAAAAGCTTTTTGGTAAAAGTTTTTATATTGATTATATGCTTTTGATTCAACTTTTAATTCAATTTTTGATTTGCCTTGTAGTATGTCAAAAAATTTATTTTTTTCTATAGTTAAAGTATCCTGCAGATTAGATAACTTATTAAACTCTTTAGTTAATGCATCATACTTTTCTGTAGAATTTTTTAATGAAATATCATGTGCCATATTTTCAACAAGTCTACTAGCAATAATCATTGTTTGTATACTTTTTTTAACAGATCTCAAACCTCTAATTGTTTGGTCTTGTAAAGTTATAGCTTTTGTTGTAACCTTTCTTCTTGCTTTTCCACCTTCTGTTTTAGGCGTTTTAATCTTTAGTATTCTTTCTTCTAATTTTTGTAAAGCTACTGCTAATCCTGTTAATCTCAGTCCTGAAGGCGTAATATCTTGGTGACCAAAATCTTTACCATTAAAAAATCGTCCATCAAATAATTCTTTGGCACTTCTTTTTACTTCTTCAAAAGCTGTTTCAAGACCTGATCCAAATTGTGCACGTCTAGTACCGCCACTGCCTTCTACAGAGGCTTCTCCAATATATAACATATACTCTGGAATAATAGTTAGTATTTGCTCAACTCCAGAAGCTACTTTTGCGCCTTCATCTACTAAACTATCTACTTGTATAAAATGAGTTACTAATCTATCTAAGTCTTTTCGTATAATTTTTGCAGACTGTTTAAAGTCCTGATCAAGACTATTTGCTAAATCTTTAAGAGTTTGTGAGTCTCCTGCTTTGAATAAAAATTCTGCTTCAACTTGTGGAGATCTTTTTACTTCTTTTGCCATTAGCTATAGATTTTGTACATATCAAGTATACGCTTGATATGATCTGGAAAACCTATATTACCTGTCAAACTAGAGGATAACGGGTTTTCTACCGTTGCTCCAGAAATACTCATTCTTTCTCTTCTTTCATCTTTTAAGTAGTATTTAACTAAATCAAATACTGCTAGTTTTAAATCTTCTGGAGTGCTAGTATAACCTGCGGTATATACTACTTTTACACTCTTTGGTCCTTTTGGCCAATACCTAGTACCTGTCGCACTTGTGCGAGTAATACTATCTGAATCGTCATTTACAATATATTCATATTTACCACTACTGTCAGAATTTTCTGTGATTAGGGTAACGTATGCATCTGATTGTGATGTACGCTCTTGTATTGAAGTTACTGTTATTAAGGGAGATTCTTCCAAAATAATAGTATCAACTAAGTCATCTTTAATAGTGATGAACTCAGTCTTGGCGCTGCTTGCATAATCAATTATACTAGAAGCACAATAATTTTTGACTAACTGACTAACATTATCAATAATGTTATTGATACGTGCATCGTTCTTAACGCTTTCTAAACCGTTAAAATCTTTGTATTGTTGTAATGTTACTAAATCTGCCATAATTATTTAAAAAAATATTGAAGGGAGCTCGAGAACTCCCTCCAAATATTCGTAAGGTATTAACTACCTTTGTACTGTAAAGCGTGAACTGAAGTCGCGTTAGCAATCATGTCAGTAAACCCTAGTCTTTGAGAAGCAACAAGTACTCGTCTCTGATTAGCTACTTCGTAGTCAGATTCGATTGTTACACCTCTTAATCTAGGCATTACATAGTTTTTAGTGTAAACTGCACAAGCGTAGAACTTAGAAACT
>Ga0181394_1000218_pt1 | contig 25438 bp, 25 predicted proteins | sample 17SPOviralmetaG_FD_130123 | JGI IMG/M metagenome (GOLD analysis project Ga0181394, IMG submission 130123) | Marine viral communities from the oligotrophic San Pedro Time Series (SPOT) site, San Pedro Channel, CA, USA - 17 SPOT_SRF_2010-11-23 | ecosystem: Environmental > Aquatic > Marine > Strait...
GTTTATTGGATGATTGCTTTTAAAAGAGTAGGATATAACTTTGCATTACAACGTGCTGTTGAATGGGCTAATCAACTATCTCAACCATTACTAATTTTAGAACCATTAATTCTTGATTATCCAATGTCAAGTATCCGTTTGCACAAATTTATTCTCGAAGGAATGAAGGAAGTAGATGAGATGATTTCTGGCACAAAGGCGTATTACTATCCTTTCGTAGAACAGACGGCACAAGAATCAGAAGGACTTTTGAATGAAATTTCCAAGAATGCATCTGTTGTTATTACAGATGATTACCCAACATATTTTGTTCCTCAAATGACTGCAAAAGCCTCTGGTGAAATCAATACAAGATATGAACTCGTAGATTCCAATGGCATTGTTCCTATAAGAATTTCAGAAAAAGAATATGTTAGAGCTCATGATTTTAGAAGATATTTACACAAAAACTTGGAAGACTTTATTATAGAAACACCACTTGAGAATCCATTAGAGTTGCTAAATAAAAAATTCGAACAATCTGAAATAAAAACCATTCAAGAAAAATGGAAACCATATAATTTTAAAAAGCTAAGTATTGATGACTTTCTAGAAGATCTAAATATTGATAAAACGGTAGAAATCAGCTCAATAAATGGTGGATACTCACATGCTATTAAGCAACTGCAAAAATTTATTGAAATTGGATATCAAGATTATGCAAAGTATAGAAGTGATCCATCTAAAGAAGCTAGTAGTCAATTGTCACCATATTTTCATTTTGGACAGATATCAACACATGAAGTCTTCGAAAAAATATCTAATTTGGAGTCATGGTCTCTAGAAACAGTTGATCCAAAAATGGTAGGAAGAAGAGAAGGATGGTGGGGAAGCACAGAAAATTTTGAAAGCTTCATGGATGAATTAATAACCTGGAGAGAGCTTGGCTACCATACATGTGTTAGAAGAGCTAATTACAACCAATACTCAAGCTTGCCTGAGTGGGCAATTAAAACCCTACATGAACATTCATCTGATGAAAGAGAACATATGTATTCTCTAGAAGAACTCACATATTCTCAAACACATGATGAGATTTGGAACGCAGCTCAGAATCAGTTGCGAACAGAAGGAATAATTCAGAATTATTTAAGAATGCTTTGGGGTAAGAAAATACTTGAATGGACACCAAATCCACAGTTAGCTCTTTCCTACATGATTACTCTAAATGATAGGTATTCTTTGGACGGAAGAGATCCAAACTCCTATTCCGGAGTATTTTGGATTCTTGGGAGATACGACAGAGCTTGGGGACCCGAAAGAAATATTTATGGCAAAATTAGGTATATGACTTCAGATTCAACAGCAAAAAAGTTTAATTTAAAACCATATATGGAAAAATGGAGTAATGAATCATTAGGGATTACTACTAGTTTGTAGAAATAAAGTTACATTGATTTAAAAAAATTTTTCTAAAAATATGTCACAATTGCACAAATTGAATAATATTATTTTGTGATTAGATTCACAATGTATTATTAAACAAAAGGAGTAGGCTAAAATGGCTGAACTTACTTATAGACTCTTTATGGTGGCAACAGTGGGCATGCTCGCTGGAACAGTATTTTTACTTGCATCATCAAGAGAAGTAGATCCAAAACACAGAAGAGGAGTTTATATCTCCGCTCTTGTGACAGGAATAGCTTGGTATCACTATCAAAAAATGACTGGCTCATGGCTAGGTGGAGATTATGATACAGGCTTAAGATATGTCGACTGGATCTTAACAGTACCATTAATGTTTGTAGAGGTACTTGCCGTAACATCTTCAGGTGCAGAATATAACGAAAAAGTTAGAAACTGGGGATTAGCTGCTGTCGTAATGATTGGTGGCGGATACTATGGCGAGACATCTGCTGCAGGTAGTGATGCATACTGGGTTGGATTCGTAGTAGCTATGGCTGCATACATATACTTGATGAGAAATCTTCAAGCAGAAGGTGCAGGACTAAAAGCTGCAGAAGCTGATCAGTTTGAGAAAATTAAAAATCTCATTCTTGTTGGTTGGATAATCTATCCATTAGGATTCTTAGCTCCAGTAGCAGGCGACTTTGATGCTATCAGAGAAGTTCTTTACACAATTGCTGACATAATTAATAAAGTTGGTCTTGGTGTATTGGTACTTGGAATGGCAAGAATCAAGTCAGGAGAAAAAGTCTAAGACTTTTTTGAATAAAATTTGATGATAGGCGGCATTGTCCGCCTATCATTTTTTTTGGGGTAAAATTCTATATGGACTTAATTGTTTTTTTTAATACATTATTTGGCTTCTTTACTTTTGTTGCATGGGCAATCAGCTTATTGATATTTTTTTTGATTTTGACAAAAAAAAGGTTTTCTAAAATAGTAAATGACCAGTTTTACAATTTTGCAACATCTGTCGCAGTATTCTGTTCAATTGGCAGTTTGGTATATTCAGAAGTAGTTGGCTTTATACCCTGCAAGTTTTGTTGGTATCAACGATATTTAATGTATCCAATTGCATTAATCCTCATAATAGGTTTATTTAATAAAAAATTTATACGTGCTGGTTACTTAAGTTTTATCGGTGTTGGTATAGGAGCTTATCATATATTTTTACAAAACGGAGGTGGTGGTGGTGGATCATGTGCAATAGACGTTCCCTGTAATCTTAAATATGTTGATATCTTTGGATTTATATCCATACCAGTTATGGCAAGCACAGGATTTTTAACTATATTTTTAGCCTTACTGTATTATGATTTATCGAGGAAGGAAATAGTTGAATAAAAATTTCATAATCGCTGGTGGTGTAGTTTTAGCTATTGGTCTCGCTGTTGCTATAGGTGTTACTCTTGTAGACGAACCTTTAGATGGGAATCTGCCAGAAGGCGAAACAACTGTTAATGGAGATTTTCTTCCTGAGTTTGCATCTGAAAATGATGACAATATTGCAAGAGGACTAGCAGCTCCATCTTTCTCTGCCCCTAATGAGAACTCTGAAATAGTATCAATTGAAAATAATGGAAATGCCAAAGCATTAATTTTTCTTGCTCACTGGTGTGGTTACTGTCAGAAAGAAGTTCCAATTGTACAAGAGTATATTGATATAGTTGGTGTTCCAGATGGAATTGATATCATTGCTATCGCAACATCAATAGATAGAGCCAGAGAAAATTATCCTCCACATGACTGGCTAGCAAATGAAGGTTGGTCAGAAACTCAGCTATATGACTTAGATAAAGAGATTGCAACAGCATATGGATTAAACGCATTTCCTTATTGGGTCTTTCTTGATAAAGAATTAAATGTTGTTGCAAGAAGAACCGGCAATCTACCTCAAGATCAAGTGGGTCAACTTATAACATCTTTAGCTCTACAAAGTCGATAATTTACTTTTCAAACACTGAAAGATAAACAAAACCAAATAAACCCATTCGAGTAATGTCTACATTGGTGAATGGATGTTTTAATAAATCAATCTCTGGTTCAGGATATTTATCCAATGATTTATGGAGAAATCTGTATTCTTTCAAATTAAAAGTTAATATCCCTATCAATAAAGTAATGTTAAATGTACCAACCTTATGGAGAAATTTAAGAAGTTTATTCTTTGGCCTGGTCATATCAAGAAGGATAAATTTACCCCCTGGTCGTAAAACTCTGTAAATTTCATTTAGACCTAAAATTGGCTCATTTACATTTCTCCAAACGAAAGCACAATATACACTGTCAAATGAGCTGTCTGAAAACGGTAAATCCTCAGCACTGCCAATAACTTTATTTGAAAATTTATTCAACTGAAGCATCTTCTCATCAGGATCAACAGCTGTCACTTCATAGTTTTGTAATTGCTTCAAGGCAGCACCAGTTCCACTTCCAAGATCTAAAACTGTTGTTCCAGTGACATGGCTGCTTGCTTTATCTCTCCATGTTTTATCAAATCCAAGAGTTATAACTGTATTTATTAAATCGTAAAATTTATATATGTTCGAGAAGTTAGCTTTTTCAGCCAATTACAAAATGTATGCTACAGCTAGCAATATGCCTGTTAGGAAATGAATTCCAATTGTGGAAACATTTACTAAAAGAAGTTCATAAGGAACTTTTTGACGATCAGCTTCTGGATTATTCCACTTTATCATCCACTCATCAGCCATTTTAAAAGCTTTCCAAACCAATGCTAGGGGGAGCATCGCCATAAAAGCATATACTGTTCCATAATCTGTAAAGAAACTTAAACCACCAACAAGAGCTACAGCAAGAAATGCTTCAATCATAAATTGCTTATATAATCTCATAGGTTTTTCTAGTTTCATCCATTCGCCTTGTTCCGCAGTTCGGACTACCCATGTATTTTTACCTACTGCAGCATCCGAAGGTGCATCTTGGAACTGATTAATCCATACAATAAGCATTACAAGAATAGCAATTGGAATAGATGCAATTAAAGCCTCTATCCAGTTCCATTCTGAAATAACATTTTGATGCAATGATTCAGTCAATACATAATGGGCACCCATAACCATAACTGGACCAAAGCCAAGAGCAATAGCAATTTCTCCAAACCCTTTATACCCAAGCCTTACGGGATCACCTGTATATCCTAAAGCCAAAAATGTTCCAATTATGCCTGCCCATAAAATTGGAGTATTCCCGAAGAATGCTCCACTAACTTGTTGATTTAAATAAAGACCTATGGCAATCGTTCCAGCTATGCTCACTAATGCAGTTATTAAAACTTGTCCGGGAGTCATTAGGCCAACTTGAATAACTCGACTGCCTCCATTAAATGGACTTGCCACTTTGTTTATTTCATCAGCATTTGAAGTATGATCAAAATAATCATTAGATGCATTTGTTGCAACTTGAGCTAATGATGCTCCACCAAGCACCAGCCAAAACATTCTCCATGACCAACTTGAATCTAATCCAGCTACTTTAAGGTCATTCCAGGCAACTGCTGCACCTATAAAAATCGGTGCAAAAGTAGCAGTTAAAAATGGAGCACGAATTGTTCTTAACCATAATCCAATTCTTTTTAATCCAAGCTTGAAAGCCATTTTAACTGCCGAAGTTTTGTTTGCTGGATATGTTTTCCATTCAAATTTTTCCTCTTGGAAAAAGTTAACATATTTTATGGTTGTTGGCTTAACTCTGTAATATCCAACCACGTCATTTTTTATTAAAAACTCATCTTCCATAAACTCTTTGAAAGCTTCAGTTGTACTCAAAACTAATTCGTAAGCTTTTTTCTTTTCGTCTTCATCTTTAATCTTGTAACATTCACCGTCTATTTGTAGGCCTTCAATTCCTTCTTGTCCTTTTGGCCAAATTACAACATGCACTCTCGGATTCAATCTTATCTGCTCAGCTTTGCGCGTAGGGTGGAATGTGAAAAAAACTAAGTCTTCGCCATCTCTACTAAAAAATACGGAGGCACCTGATGAATTACCGCCAACACTAGTAGCTATAAACATACGATCAGCTTGGTCTAAAACATTTTCAATTTTGTTTTCTAATACATCACTCATATGAAATACGATAATATGCTTGTGAAATAATGCACAAAGTATTTGTTGCAATATTTTAAATTTTTTAACCAATTACTATAGTAAGACATGTTTAAAGTCTTTAAAACACCAGAATTCAAAAAGGCTATTTCTTTTTTTATAGAAGGAATAAAAGAAAATAAAAAAAGCTTTTTTATTTCAAATGCATCAGCACTTTTATGGTGCTTTTTAGTAATAATTCAGCCTTATTTAATCAAGAGAATAATTGATGACGGTATAGTTGCCGATAATGAGAGAGCAGTTATCGTTTTCATTTCTTTTATGGTTATTGCGGGCTACACAAGGGCTATGTCAATTGGTATTAGAAGATACTTCAGTATGGACGTTTCATACAATGTTGAAGCTGGAATTAGAAATAGAATATTTACACACATGCAAAAACTAGCATTTAATTATCACGACCAAGTGCCTACAGGGGATTTAATGGCAAGAGCATCTAGTGATGCATCACAAGTAAGGCTTGCATTTGCGATAGCACCGCTTGCATCTGCAAACATTTTTCTACTTCTTATTTTGAGCGGAACTTTATTAAGCCTCAGTCTGCCACTTGGTGGCATAGTGCTCCTTTCTATTCCCATGGTTTTATGGTTAGCCTCTAACTTTTCATCCAAAGCTATGGGAGTGTCTTTAAAAGTTAAGGAAGCAGAAGCAAAAATGACTACAGAAGTTGAAGAGCAACTAGGTGGCATCAGGGTTGTAAAAGCTTTTGGAAATGAAGAACATGCTTCCACTAAAGTTGAAGACGCAGTACAAAATATTTATGACTCTTCACTCAAATACCTTAAATTAAGAACTAGGTTTGTTCCACTGTTTGAACTCATACCTATGGTTATAACCCTCGCAGTTCTACTTCTAGGCGGGTATTTAACAATAAATGAATACTTATCTTTAGGTGAATTCATTGCATTTACCCAGTATGTATTTTTATTAATCTGGCCATTGAGAATTACAGCATGGTTTTTATCCGAAATACCCTCAAGCGTTGCTGCTGGAAATAGAATACTCGAGCTTCTTAATGAAATTCCAACTATTACAGATGACGAAACTCCAAATGAGCTACCAGAAGATGGAAACGGTTCATTAAAATTTTCAAATGTGAATTTTAAATATGGTAATGAAACAATATTTGATAATCTTAATCTTGAAATTAAAGGAAAAAAAACAGTGGCAATTGTGGGCTCTACTGGCTCAGGAAAATCGACTCTTGCTTATCTTCTCCCACGTTTATACGAAATAGAGTCTGGTTCAATTGAAATTGACGGTGTAAACATAACAAATCTTAGACTGAGTGACTTAAGAAGCAATGTAAGTCTTGCATTTGAAGAAAGCTTTTTGTTCTCTAATACAGCTAGAGAGAATATTTCTCTTGGATTAGAGGATGCATCTCAAGAAGAAATAGAAGATGCAGCACTAATAGCACGAGCACACGAATTCATTTCACAACTTCCAGAATCATATGAAACAAAAGTTGGAGAAAGAGGTTATGGATTATCAGGTGGTCAAAGGCAAAGAGTAGCTTTAGCAAGAGCTATTTTAAGAAAACCACGTGTTTTAATTCTTGATGACGCTCTCTCTGCAGTAGATGCCAGCACTGAAGAAGAAATTCGAAATGAGTTGAACCAGGTAATGTCAAATATGACAACTTTAATAATTACTAATAGGGTACCGACCATCGAGTTATGTGATGAAGTTGTATTTCTTGAAAATGGGAAAGTAAAGGCGCAAGGTAAGCACCATGACTTAATGAAATCTGTTGATACTTATAAGTCATTATTTTTGGAAAACCAAACATCGGAAATATAAAATGAGAGAAAATACTTTTGTAAGATCATTTAAGTTAGTTCCAGAAGTTTACAGACCTTTTTTCTTTGCGTCTTTGATTGCATTGCTTGGTACAGGATTAAGAATGGTTGGTCCACAGTTAATTTCTAGAGGCATAGATAACGGCGTAATGAAATTTGATTATCAGTATTTACTTCAACAGTGTCTTTTTTATTTTCTTACACTTGTTGTACTTTATTTTGTTACTAGTAAAGCCCTTCTTTCAATAGGTTTAGTAGGCGAGTCTTATGTAAAAAGAATTAGAGAGAAGCTTTTTAGACATATGTCATCTTTAGACATTAATTATTTTGAAAAAAACAAAACAGGAGTTTTGGTTGCAAGGATGACTTCTGATATGCAAAGTTTAAACGAGTTTGCAAGAGAAGGTGCAAGTAGCATTTTGACATCTCTACTCACAATATTTGGCGCAACAATTGCGGTATTTTTAGTTGATGTACAACTTTCTTTACTATCCTTTCTCATCCTTCCTCTTTTAGGTATTGCTACAAGAATTTTTAGGAACCATGCTGATAAGACATATTGGTCTGTCAGGGAATGGATCGGTCAAGTATTATCATCACTCCAAGAGGGAATTTCGGGTGTAAGGATAATTCAAGCATATTCAGACGAAACAAAACAATTAAAAAGATTTAAAGAAGTCAATAACGAACATTTAAAAGCAAACATGCAGTCTGCAAAAAATATTGCAATATATTTTCCTTTCTTAGAAATTACACGAGTAACTTCTATTGCTGTTGTGATTTGGTTTGGTGCAGCAAGGATTAAAAACGGCACACTGACAGTTGGTGAACTAGTTGCATTATTATTTTATTTAAACTATTTTTTTGATCCCCTTATTCAGCTTTCTTTTAATTACGATGTATTGAGGTCGGCCGGCTCATCAATGAAGAAAGTTTTCTCAATATTAGATGAAGAGCCTACGTTAAGTATGACTGGAAATCTATCTCCTGAAACTAGCTCAGGTAAGGTAATTGAATTTAAAAATGTAGATTTTTCATATGGTAGAGAAACTGTATTGCATGATGTATCCTTTTCAATCAATAGAGGAGAAAAAATTGCCATAGTTGGAGAAACAGGTGCAGGAAAGAGCACAATTGCAAAATTAATTTTAAGATTTTATCTTCCTGCGAAAGGTGATGTTCAATTTTATGAAGAATCTTCAAAAGATATATCACAGAAATGGGCAAGAAAAAATATTGCTTATGTCCCACAAGAAAGTTTTTTATTTAGAGGATCTATTAGAGAAAATTTAATTTACTCTAATCCAGATAAAATAAATCTTCAGAGTGAGCTTGAAAACGTAGGACTTATTGACTGGTTTCAACGTTATGAAAATGGATTAGATCAAGATGTAGGTGAGAGAGGAGCAAATGTCTCAGCCGGAGAAAGACAGTTTATTGCACTACTTAGAGCTGTGCTTGCAAAAAGACAAATTATTGTGTTTGATGAGGCAACCGCTAATTTAGATATTGAATCTGAGAGTTCAATCTTAGACGCCACTGATAGATTGCTTACATATCAAACATCAATTGTGATTGCTCATAGACTTGAGACAATTTTAAATGCAGAAAAAATACTTGTTATGAGTGAAGGTAAATTAGTTGGTTTTGATAATCATGAAAACTTACTTGCGAAAAATGAAATTTATCAACAACTATTTTCAGCTTGGAACTTAGTTAATTAACTTCTGTTTTTAATCTACTTTTAGCTATCGCTATATACTTCTCTTCAATTTCATAACCAACATAATTTCGTTTTAATAATTTTGCTGCTAGAGCTGTTGTTCCACTCCCAAGAAATGGATCAAGAATTAAATCATTTTTGTAGGTATAAAGATTTATAAACTTTTGTGGTAGTTCTATTGGAAAAGGAGCAGGATGCCCTATCTTTTTTGCTCTTGCCGGATTTATATTCCAAATAGAAAGTGTAGATTCCATAAACTCTTCTTTTTCAATAGAAGATTCACCTTTGGAAGATTTTTTAAGCGAATCTTTGGAAAATACTAGACAATATTCATGAATATCTCTGATAACTGGATTAGATGCCGAAAGCCAACTACCCCAGGCAAAATTAGCATTAGCTCCTTTGGACTTTTGCCAAATTATTTCTCCACGCATGATGAAACCGATCTCAATTAAAAGTTCTGTAAAGTATTTGGAAAAAGGAATATAAGGCTTCCTACCTAAATTAGCTACATTCACAACAAGTCTTCCACCAGATTCAGTAACTCTGTACGTTTCTGTAAAAATATTTTTCATCATTGCCCAGTATTCATCATCAGTTAAATCTAGGTCGCTATCCTTTCCTATGTTGTACGGAGGGGAAGTGACAGTGAGGCTAATAGAATTATTTTCCAGTTCATGCATATTTTCAGAGCTTTTGTGAAAAATTTTATCTAGTATGTTTGATTTATTGTTGAAATCTATAACTTCTTTTAATTCTGTTTTGTCTTGGAAAGAAGAGACAAATGCTTTTCGAGCACCAGAACCAGATGTAAAATATGATTTTTTCTTCATAAAAGAATATTACAGCTTTAAAAAGTTGTATTCTAAAATCAAAATTTTTTAAGATAAATCAATAAATTTATCATTAACTTTTTCAGTTTCTTCTAAATGTAATACAGTGTCTTCATAGTTTGAATCTGAATTACAAAATATATACGTCAAATTTTCTAATTGTGTTACTTCACCAGTCACTTTTTTATAAGATATCCATAAGATTCTTTCTAATGAGGATTGTTTAATTGATTTTATAAACACTTCTCTTAAATTATCCTCTGCACCTTCATAAAATATTCCACAAAATGCTCCTTCAGATGCTGTGTATATATGTGAATCATCATAAATGTCACCTATTGCCTTTTTACCAGGTAATTTTTCGGCAAAATCTTTTTCAATTTTATCCGATATAAAAACTCTTAAATCTTGGTTCTGTTCTTTTAGACGAGTTAATAAAATTTTATGTTTTTCAGTAATTGGATTAATAAAAATTGCTGGCATATAAAAAATAATAACTACTTATAAAAATAAATTAAATCAATACTTTTTATGATTGAATCAGTACATTATTAATATAAAGGTATGGCAAATGTTGATATAGATCTAGGTAAGTATTCGCTTGGGTGGTCTGATCCTGAGAAAAATGTTTTTAAACCTGAAAAAGGTTTAAGTGAAGAAATTATTCGTAAAATGTCTGAAATTAAGGAAGAACCTGAATGGATGTTAGATTTCAGACTTAAAGCATATAAAAGATTTCTTGACAAACCTATGCCAGAATGGGTTGCAAAGGAAAAATTAAGTCAATTAGACTTTGATGATATTTATTACTACATAAAACCTACTGAAAACCAAGCAGACTCATGGGATGAAGTACCAGAAGAAATAAAACAAACTTATGAAAAACTTGGTATTCCTGAGGCTGAAAGAACCTATCTTGCTGGAGTGACGGCACAATACGAGAGCGAAGTTGTATATCATAAAAATAGAGAAGATTTGGAAAAATTAGGCGTATTATTTTGCGATATGGATACAGCAGTTAGAGAGTATCCGGAATTAGTTAAAGAATATTTTGGGACGGTTATTCCACCAGGTGACAATAAATTTGCCGCACTAAATTCAGCTGTTTGGTCAGGTGGATCATTCATCTATGTTCCAAAAGGCGTACATGTAGAAGATCCTTTGCAAGCGTATTTTAGAATCAATGCAGAAAATATGGGTCAATTTGAGAGAACATTAATTCTTGTCGATGAAGGAGCTTCTGTACATTATATCGAAGGTTGTTCAGCACCTGTTTATACAACGGATGCTTTACATTCCGCAGTTGTAGAAATAGTTGTCAAACCATCTGGAACTTGTAGATACACAACAATTCAAAATTGGTCAAATGATGTTTATAACTTGGTTACAAAAAGAGCGCAAGCCTATGGAAACGCAACCATGGAATGGATTGATGCAAATCTTGGTTCAGGTTTAACGGTTAAATACCCTTCTGTTTATTTAATGGAACCGGGTGCTCATGGTGAAGTCTTATCAGTAGCTTTTGCAAATTCAGGCCAACATCAAGATACAGGGGCAAAAATGGTTCATCTCGCTCCAGATACAACTTCTTTGATTACATCAAAGTCAGTTTCCAAAGGCGGTGGAAGAGGTGCATATAGAGGATTAGTCAGAGTTGAAGATGGTGCAGAAACAGCAAAAAGTTTTGTAAGATGTGATGCTTTGATTCTTGATGACGAATCAAGATCAGATACTTATCCTTATATGGAAATCGAAGAAGCCTCAGCAGTCATAGGTCACGAGGCAACAGTTTCAAAAGTAGGAGAAGATCAACTGTTTTATCTTATGAGTAGAGGTCTTAGTGAATCTGAAGCAACTTCTATGATTGTCGCAGGGTTTGTAGAAGAATTTACTAAAACGTTACCAATGGAGTATGCCATGGAATTCAATCAACTGATTGAATTAAACATGATTGAAGCTGGCGCCGTTGGTTAAACAATAGGTAAAAATTGAACAATAAATTATTTGAAAAAAAATTAAAATCACTTTCATCAAAAGATTTCGAAAACATTACTGCTAAAGATGAAGACTGGAAGTATCTAGGAAGAAAATTATTCGAACTTAATGACATTGAAATTGGCAAAGCCACTGATATAAAGTCTTCTAAAACATTTGACATTGATTCAAATTGTTTCACTTATGAAATAAATTCAGAGCATAATCATATTGAAATCACAAACATCAATGAAATCAACAAACCGCTAATCAAAGAGTCAATTAAAAGACCGTTTGATAAATTTAATATTGAACAATTTGAAAAAGTAACGGGTGGCTTTCAATTAAATGTAAAAGGAGATAGCGAACAATATTTTTCAGTAAATTTCCAATCAGATGATAACTCTATTCCTTATATCGGAATTAGTGTAGAAAAGAACAAATCTGGAAAATTATATTTAAATTTTGATGAATTAGTTACAGGAAACATTTATCCAATTATTGAAATTTTCCTAAATGATAATTCAAATTTAGAAATAATACTTTCTGTAACTTCTACAAAAGAAATCAATATCGTAAATTCAATATATGCCCAGCTTGAAAGAGACTCTAATTTAACTATTCATAATATAAGCACAGGAGCGGGATTATCTCGTTCAAGAATGGATATAGATCTTTTAGGCAATGGTTCAGAATTTAGTTTAGATGGAATTTATTTTGGTGAAGAAAAGCAAATTCACGACAACAGAGTATTTGTAAATCACCTAGGCAAAAATACATCATCAAACATGATTACAAAAGGTGTATTAGGCGACGAAAGTAGTTCAATATTTACTGGAACAATACACATAGCTGAGGGAGCAGAAAAAACAGAATCTCATCAAGAAAACAGAAATATACTACTCAGCGAAGAAGCTACTGCTCAATCTGTGCCTAATCTAGAAATATTGTGTGATGATGTAATCTGCAGTCATGGTTCTTCAGTAGGTCCGATTGAAGAAAGTGTTTATCACTACGTTATGGCTAGAGGTGTTGAAAAAGTTGATGCAGATAAATTACTTATCAAAGGCTTTTTTAATGAAGTAATAAATGATTCTAAGTGGGAAATTATTCATGACAAAGTATCTAATATTATTGAAAAAAAATACATGAACATAATCGAAAGTAACTAAATTGGAAAAAGTAAAAACAATTAAAAGTACAGATGTTGCTGAAAACTCATCGGCTTTATTTGAAACTGATACACAGCAGATTGCTTTATTTAATTGTAAAGGGCAATTTTATGCCATTGATGATATGTGTTCACATGCTGAAGCCAGCTTATCTGAGGGGGAGGTATATGATTGCAAAGTTGAATGCCCCCTTCACGGTGCTGAGTTTGATTTAAAAACTGGTGAAGCTGTTACATTACCTGCTACAAAGAGTGTTAATACCTATAAAACTGAAATAATTGATGGTTATATATATGTAGAAATGGATACTAATGCTTAAGATTGAAAACTTAAAAGCGTCAATAGGTGAAGTAGAAATCCTAAAGGGAGTTGATTTAGAAATTAAGCCTGGTGAACTCCATGCGGTAATGGGTCCCAATGGTTCGGGAAAATCAACACTATGCCATGTTGTAATGGGAAATGAAGATTATAAAAGTGAAGGTTCAATTTTTATTGATGAAGAGGAAATAAGTAAAAAACAACAAAACGAAAGATCAGAAATCGGAGTTTTTCAGTCTTTTCAATATCCAGTTGGACTGCCTGGAGTAACGCTTCTCGAATTTTCTAAAATTATAAATCCAGACTTATCTGATGATGAAATTACCAGCCTTGCTGAGAGTTTTAAAGTAAAAGAATTTCTTGATCGTGAAGTAAATGTAGATTTATCCGGTGGTGAAAAAAAGAGGTGTGAGCTTTTTCAGTTAGCACTTAAAAATCCAAAAGTAGCGTTACTAGATGAAATAGATTCAGGACTAGATATTGACGCTATAAAATCTGTTGCAGAGCTGATTAATGAAAATAGAAATGACACAACTTCGTACCTTATTGTTACTCACTACAGCAGGATTTTAAACTACTTAGATGTAGACAAGGTTCATATTGTAGTAAATGGTGAAATTGCAAAGACGGGAACTAAAGAACTTATTGAAGAAGTCGATTCTGGTGGATACACTCAATATTAGGAACACTAAATGACACAAGAATTTAGAACTGAAAAAGACTCCATGGGAGAGTTTCAAGTTCCAACTGAAGCACAATACGGAGCTTCTACAGCTAGAGCAGTAGACAATTTTCCGATTTCAAACCTAAGATTTTCTAGATCATTCATTAAAGCTTTGGGGGAGATTAAAAAAGCTTGTGCTGAAGTTAATTTAAAGAATAAGTTATTAGAAAAGAAAGTTGCCGATTCTATTATTAATGCAGCGCAGCAAGTAGTTAATGGTGATCATGATACTGATTTTGTAGTTGACATATTTCAAACTGGATCAGGCACTTCCACGAATATGAATGCTAACGAAATAATTGCAAAAATTGCTACAGATATTTTAAATGATGAAATTCATCCAAATGATCACGTTAATATGAGTCAGTCATCAAATGATGTTATTCCTACAGTTACAAATATTGCAGCAGTCACAGATATTACAGAAAAATTAATTCCATCCATAGAAAATTTAATATCATCTCTTGAATCTAAAGCTAAAAAATGGGAAAAAATTTATAAAAACGGTAGAACACATCTTATGGATGCAACTCCTGTTTCTCTTGGACAAGAATTTAATGGCTATGCTGCGCTTTTATCTGAAAGATTAGAGGATATTAGAGCCTCACTGAATAACACTAGTAAATTAGCAATTGGTGGCACAGCAGTTGGAACTGGTATCAATGCACCTGATAATTTTGGTAGCGATGTAGCAAAAGAGATTTCAAATTCTTTAGGTATTAAATTTACAGAAGTTCAAAATCATTTCACTCGCCAAGGTTCGAGAGAAGAGATTGTACACCTTTCAGGCTGCTTAAAAGCTTATGCAGTTTCGATTTTCAAAATTGCTAACGATATTAGGTGGATGGGTAGTGGGCCTATTTCAGGATTAAATGAACTCAAAATACCTGCACTACAACCAGGCTCTTCAATTATGCCAGGTAAAGTTAATCCCGTAATACCAGAAATGATGATGCAAGTTTCTGCTCAAGTAATTGGCAATGACAATACTATTACCTTTTCTTCATCTCATGGTAATTTTCAGTTAAATACAATGTTGCCTGTTATGGCGCATAATTTGCTTGAGAGTGTTCACTTATTATCCTCAGGAACAGATGTTTTTGAGAAAAAGTTAATTAAAGATTTAGAAGCAAACACAGAAAAGTTAGAAGAAAATATTCAGAGAAATTCAATTTTAGCAACAGCACTTGTTCCTGAAATAGGATATGATAAAGCTGCTGAAATAGCAAAAGAAGCAATGTCGAACAATAAAACGATAAAAGATGTCCTTTTAGAGAAACAACTACTTTCAGAAAAGCAAATTGATGAAATTTTCGATATAGAAAAATTAATTTAATGATCCAAAATTTAGTAATTGCTTCTGATCATGCTGGATACAATTTAAAAAATTATATTATTAACAATCTTAAAAAAGAAATAAATTTTAAAGATTTTGGTACAGACAATGAGGAAAGTTGTGACTTTCCTGATTTTACAAAAGAAGTCTGTGAGTCTGTTCTGAATAATGAATCTACTAGAGGTTTGTTAATTTGTGGAAGTGGTGTAGGGATGTCTATTGCAGCAAATAAATTTAGAGGAATAAGAGCAGCCAATGTTGTTGATGTAGAGACAGCTAAACAAAGTGTTGAACATAATGATGTAAATGTATTGTGCGTTGGTTCTAAAAATGTAAATAAAAAAATTATCTTAGACATCATTGAAAGTTTTTTAGAAGCTAAATTTATTCAAGAAGAAAGATACATTAGAAGGATTAGTAAGTTAGAACTTTAAATTGATATATTTTAAATATTTTATTTAATAGAAATTGGAAATATCATATTTAGCAATAACAACAATCTCAAAATCCTTCTCTTGTATTTGGATAGTTTTATAGATATTGTTTCTAGTTAACAGCAAATCATTTTCAATTTGTCATCTTATTTAAATTTTGTATGAGGTAAAACTAAGGGGTAGACTTTTAACATCTTATTCAGTCATTATTTTAAATAATTAGCTATTGCTACCCCTTAGTTTTACCTCAACTTTGTCTTTTTCATCAATTTCATTTAAAAATACTGATACATATTCATTTTGATTTGTAGGTATGTTTTTTCCAATAAATGTTGGAGTAATTGGTAATTCTCTATGGCCACGATCAACAAGACATAGAAGTGCAATCGTTTTTGGTCTTCCGGAATACATTACTGCTTCTATAGATGCTCTGAGTGTTCTTCCTGTATAAATTACATCATCTATCAAAATTACATCTCGATCTTCAGGAGATATCTCAAGAATACTTTTTTCTACACTTTCTTCTAAGTCGTCTCTAAATGGTAAGTAATTTACGTTGCCAACATCATGTTTAAAGTTTTCACTTAATAAGTTCTTTGATATTCTTTGAGCTAAAAGATCACCCCTTTTTGGAATGCCAATTAAATATGGATTTGGAGTATGTGATTCAATAATTTCTTTACTGAGGCGGAATAAAATTTTTTCTATTGTCATTTTTCCCTTTCAATGCTCGCAGACATTATTTAAAGCTACCTATATATTAACAAATATGTTAACTAAGCATTGTTATTTATCTGTTTTCTCTAAAGAATGGTATTCCAATATTTTTTGGAGCACCTGTTTTTCCACTTTTATAAATTGTTAATAATACCAAAATTAATATCGTTATTATGTAAGGAGCAATTTTTACAAGATAAGGATTTAATTCAAAACCATATGTTTGTAATCTCGGGACTAACGCCTCGAGGAATCCAAATAATAAAGCTCCTAAAGCTGTACGATAAGGTTTCCATCCTCCAAAAATTACTAAAGCTAGTGCAATCCAGCCTCTTCCAGATGTCATATTGTCTGTCCAATAGGGTACGTAACTTAATGTTAAATAAACTCCTGAGAGTCCTGCAAATGCTCCACCTATGCACGTAGCTATAAATTGGGTTTTTGTAACATTTAGCCCCATTGAGTCCGCTGCCTTAGAATCTTCGCCTACTGCTTCAAATCTTCTACCTAACATCGTATTTTTAAGGGTATATGAAATTACTATCATCAATAAAATGGCAATATAAAATATTATGTTTTGGCTTAAAAGTACCTCAAGAATATTTGTGGGATCATCAATAGAAAATAAACTTTCAAGTTTTGTTTCGAGTTTTTTTCCAACATAATTTTTTCCAATTAAAGATGAAATAGCTAATCCAAGTATCGTTAAAATCAACCCAGATACTGTTTGGTCTTGTTTTAAAATAACTGTAACAATGGCGTGTATTGAAGCAAAAACAGAAGACGAAAGAATTCCAACAATGACTGCAAAAAAGATATTGTTTGTATTAACTGCAGTTATGAATCCTGCAACTGCACCAATTGATATCATTCCTTCTACTCCAAGATTTAAGATCCCTGATTTTTCAGTAACTAATTCTCCAAGGGCTGCAATAAATAATAAAGTTGCAGCTTGAAGTGTTGCGTTTAATAAACCAAGAAGCTGTATATCAATCATTATCTACTCTTAATAATTTATAATTGAAAAAAAACTGAATCACTAAAGCACCCAATAATGTTGATGCCTGAATAATATCAGCAATATAAGTGCTTACTCCAATGGTTTGAATTACTGAACCACCAATAGATAATGCTCCAAAAAGTGTTCCAACTAAAAAAATTCCAATTGGCCTCATTCCGGTTATTGCTGCGACAATTATTGCAGTATACCCAAACCCTTGTGAGATTCCTGTTGAGACTCGATGTGTCTGGCTCAATAATTCAACTCCACCAGCTAAACCTGCAAAACCACCACCAATTAACATCGCAAGGAAAGCTTTTTGTTTTGCATTTATTCCTGCATAAATCGCAGTCATTTCGGATCCACCTGCAATTCTCATTTCATAGCCAAAAACTGATTTATTTTTTAGGTAATGTGCCAAAGCTGTAAATATAATACAAATAATAAATCCATAGCTTAATTTTCCAAATACAGTTGGCATGTAGACTTCTCTTCCGACGTAAGCTGCTGCAGGAAAATTTAAAGAATTTGGATCTTTCCATGGTCCATTAACTAAATAAATAGTTAATCCTATAACTATGTAATTAGTTAATAAGGTAGTAATTATTTCATTTACACCAAATAAAACTTTTGTAAGTGCAGGAATTAAAATACAGAAGGCACCACCTGCAAATGCAGAAAATAAAAGTACCAGAATAAAAATTGTTGAATTTGATAAATTGAAATTAATATACACTAAATTTACACCTATAGCACCCATAAAAATTTGTCCTTCTGCACCTATATTCCAAAGTTTTACTGTATTTATAATTGCAATACCCAAACCTGCAAGAATTAATGGGATTGCTTTATTTAACGAAGAACTTAAGCTGTTAACACTACCTATAGATAGCTTGAACATTAAAGAGAAAGTATCGATTGGATTTTTATCCTGTATTAATAAAACTATAGATCCTATTATCAATGCAATTAGAAATCCAGCAAGAAATGAATAAAAGGTTGACAGTTCGTTGACATTTTGACGTTTTAATAAAGTATATTTATTCATTAATACCTGCCATAGCAAGACCAATATTTCTTATATCTGATTGAGATGTGTTAAAAGATTTAATTATTTTTCCTTCATAAATTACAAGTAGCTTATGACATAATTTAAAAAGTTCATCAAGGTCTTCGGAGATTAAAAAAATTGCAGAACCCTTATTTCTTTGATCTATTAATAGATTATGAATCGCTTCAACAGCATTTACATCGAGCCCCCTTGTTGGTTGCGATGCAATAATTACTTCAGGGTTTCCAACTAGTTCTCTGCCCATTAAAAGTTTTTGCATATTACCCCCAGACAAAGTTGAAATTTCAGCTTTTGGATTAGGAGCTTTAATTGAAAATTGATTAACTAAATCATCTAAATATTTTGATGCTCTATTTTTAGATAAATGTGGCCCAAGTTTCGTCTGAAAATAATCCCTTACTATTGAATTATCAATTACAGATACGCCTGGAGCGAGACCAACACCAAGCCTGTTTTCAGGAATATAAGATAAATTTAATTTTTTTCTAGATTTAACGCCCTTATGCGAAACGTCATTGTCATTTATAATTATTTTTCCTTCAAAGGTCTTCTCGATGCCTGAAATTATATTTGCTAATTCGACTTGACCATTGCCAGAGACTCCAGCTAAACCTAAAATTTCACCACTTTTAATTTGAAAGTTAATATCATCTAGCTTTTTGATATTATTTATTGGATCTTCATAACTAATACCCTTTACATCTAATTTAACTTCTCCTATATTGTTATCTTTTTTTATTTGAGATTTTTTAACATTTCCCATCATTAAATTAATTAAATTGTCATCGCTTACATCTTTAGTTGATAAATCTTTTGAAATCATTTTTCCGTTTTTCATAACTGAGACAATTTCGGTAAAATCACGTATTTCTTTTAATTTATGTGTTATTAAAACTATTGTTTTCCTGTCTTCTCTTGCTAAAGTTTCGAGAGAGTATTTAAGCTGAACAGTTTCCTGAGGTGTAAGAACTGCGGTTGGTTCATCTAAAAGCATTATGTTACTGTTATTGAAAATAAGTTTCATGATTTCAATTTTTTGCTTTTCTCCAACAGATAAGTTAGAAATTATTTCATTTTCATCTGAATTTAATGCAAAAATTTCTGAATATTTTTTAAAAGTATTCATGAAGTCATCTTTGTAAATATTTGATTTTGAAAGAGTTAAATTATCTTTAATACTAAAGCTTTCAACAAGTCTAAATTCTTGATGTACCATTCCAATCCCAAGTTTTGATGCAAAGTCTGGATTTGAAATTTTATATTTCTTATCTTTAATATAAATGGAGCCTCTTTCAGGCTGGTAGAGTCCCGAGAGAACATTCATTAGAGATGATTTACCAGCTCCATTTTCGCCTAATAACCCGTGAATTTTACCCTCATAAAGACTAAAACTTACATCATCGAGAGCTTTTAATGTCCCAAAACTTTTTGTTATATTTTTAGTTTCTAAAATTTTATTATTCATAAAAAAAATTACAGCACCTCAAGAAGAGGTGCTGTAATAAAAACATTTAGTCTAATGTACCTACAACATTGTCAACAAAGTAACTCATGCCTAACAAGTCACCATCACTTGAACCTTCAAATATCACAAAAGTTCCATCGATAATTTCTTGTTTTCTTTGTTCAATTAATGATTTTACATCACTTGACACATCATCAGATACCTCAAACAAATCTACAACATTACCAGACATTCCTGTCCAATATGGAGTTGTAGTGAATTCGTCATTTATGACTGCATTAACCAACTCAGTGTATAACGGTCCCCAGTTCCAGACAGGTGCAGTAACAAAAGCATCTGGAGCTGCATCTTTTCCATAACCAGTATGGTAACCAATCCATTTTGCACCAGCTGCTTCAGCAGCAATACCAGTAGAAGCGGAATCTTGGTGTTGAGTTAATACATCAGCACCTGCTTCTATAAGTGCATTTGCAGCCTGAGTTTCTTCTTCAGGCCCAAACCAAGTGTTTGTCCAAACTACTTCAACTGTAGCATCAGGGTTTACCTCTCTAACACCATTTGCAAAAGCATTAATACCTCTTATAACTTCTGGTATTGGAAATGCTGCTACATAGCCAATTGTATTTGACTCAGTAAGTGATCCTGCTGCTAATCCAGACAAATATCTTGCTTCATAAATTTTTCCAAAATAGTTTGTATAGTTAGAATCATTTGATTTATATCCAGAGCAATGTAGGAAAATAACATCTGGATATTCAGCTGCCATTTCTTCCATTATGTCTAGGTATCCGAAAGTAGTTCCAAAAATTATATTATAACCTTGTTCAATATAAGCTTCAGCTACTGTTCTGAATTCAGTTGCATCAGGTGGAATATCCTCTGTGAAAGCAGTTTCAATTCCTGTTTGCTCAACTAAATATTGACGACCTTCGTCATGCGCCTGTGTCCATCCTCCGTCATTTGCGGATCCAAGATATACAAAGGCTGCTTTGTAATCATCTACGTCTGCGGCTCCCCCGCAGGCCATAGCAAGAATACTGATAATAAGTAGGCCTACCGCCCAACTTCTACGCATCCTTACCTCCTTTTCATAGGGTAATTATAGGACATGCTGTAGTTAGAGCCTATATTTACGGACTAAAATTTATTAAATATTTTATCTGTGCACTTCTTAAATTTTGATAAAATTAACTCTTACGAAAATGAAAAAGTTAATTTATACCTGGGAACAGCAAATTGAAGATACGAATTTAATTTGCGAAAAAATAAAGGCTGATAATTTTGATCCGGATGTAATTGTTGGAATTAGTAGAGGAGGATTAATTCCTGGAGTAATGATCTCTCACAAATTAAACATTCCATTTAAGCCTGTACATGCATCCACAAGAGATTTTCCTCATTGGGAAAATTATCTTCCAAAGTCCAACGATTCAAAAGTTTTAATAGTTGATGACATTTGTGATAGTGGAGAAACTTTTGAAAGGTTATCAAATTACATAAAAGAAAATATCAATCATGAGTGTGAAGTCCGCTTCTCTGCATTATGGTGGAACAACGAATGTGATTTTGAACCACATTATTACACAAGAGATTTAGCAAAAGATACTGAACCAGTATGGATATTTTTCCCTCACGAAAATTGGTGGGAAGGTTCAATTAGCTAGTTTTTGTGAAAACTCTTTGATAGTTTTTAACATACTAAAAGCACCATTTCTTCTGGCAGGACTCAAGATTACACCTAGTTCAAACTCTTCCATTAAATCAATCGTTGATTCAGCAATTTCATCGGCCGTTTGATCAGAGTAAATCGACGCTATTAATGTAACAAGTCCTTTAGCAATTAAGGCATCTGAGTCACTTTTAAAAAATAATTTATCATTTTTTTCTTCAGGCACCAGCCAAACTTGACTCTGACATCCATTTACCTTAAATTCATCAATTCTTAATTCCTTAGGAAACTCTTCACTTTTTTTTGCTTGTTCAATCAAATACTGATATTTTTCTTGTGGATTTGGGAACATTGAGAGTGTTTTTTTATACTCATTTACTTTTTCTTGAATATTCATATTATTTTAAAATTTTTATACTTTCTTCTATTGCGTCTGCCAAGATGTTAAAGTCTTCCTCATCATTGTAAACGTACCCAGTTGCCCTAAAAGTAGCATCTAGTTCTAGCTTTCTGTGGAATGGCTGAACACAATGATGACCAGCACGTACCGCTACACCAAATGTGTCTAACATTAATGATATATCTGTCGCGTGAACATTATCGATACTCATAGCAAAAGTGCACCCAGCTACATCTGAATTAGTATGAATAATATTTAGACCATCTATGTTTTCTAATTTATTTTTTGCGTATAACCTAAGATTATCTGAATGATTTTCTACATTTTTCATATCTAGGTTTGTTAAATAATCTACAGCGGCACCTAAACCAATAGCTTCAACATATGGTGGTGTACCAGCTTCAAATTTGTGAGGAACTGGGGCCCAAGTTGCTTTATCATAATAAACTTCTTCAATCATGTCGCCTCCACCATAAACAGGATCAAGTTTTTGAAGTAATTCTTTTCTTCCCCAAACAACACCTATTCCAGTAGGACCAAGCATTTTATGACCAGAAACACAGAGAAAGTCTATACCAAGGTCCTGTACATCGATTTTTCTGTGTGGAACTAATTGTGCACCATCAACAATATAAATCGCATCTGTTTTTTCTTTTATCAAAGTGTTTATTAATTTTATATCTGGGAGCATTCCAGATATATTTGACTCACCAACTATTGACACTACTTTCGTATTTTCATTTAAGAGACTTTTAAAATGATCAATATCTAAATTGAATGACTCTGTCACATTTATGAAATTTATTTTTAAATCGTATTTATCAGCAGCCATTTGCCATGGAATAATATTTGCATGATGTTCTATTTCAGAGAGTATTATTTCATCACCTGGGCTTAAATCTTTACATATAGAGTTTGCTAAAAAGTTAAAACCTTCGGTGCATCCTTTTGCAAAAATAATTTCATCTGAAGAGTTAGCGTTGATAAAATTTTTTAATTTGCTTCTTACATCTTCATATTTTGCAGTAGTTTCTGAAGACAAGACATAAGTACCTCTATGAACATTTGCATTATTATTTTTATATATATTTGACATTGCGTCGATAACTGAATTTGGCTTTTGAGATGTTGCTCCTGAATCTAAATAAGTGAGCCTTTTTCCATTGACCTCTCTTGCAAAAATTGGGAAATCTTTTTTTAAATCACTTACAGTTATCATAAATAAGATTCGTATCCTTCTTTTTCAAGCTTTTCAGATAATTCTACTCCACCAGATTCAACTATTGTCCCATTCACAAATACGTGTACAAAGTCTGGTTTAATGTATTCTAAAAGTCTTTGGTAGTGAGTAACAACTAAGTAACCCTTGTCGTTAGTTTTTAATTTACTAACACCTTCACCAACTACTTTTAGTCCATCGACATCTAATCCAGAGTCGGTTTCATCTAAAACTGCAAGTTTGGGATTAAGAACAGCAAGTTGAAGAATTTCGTTTCTTTTTCTCTCTCCTCCTGAAAAACCTTCATTTAGATATCGATCAGCAAAATCAGCAGATAAACCTAGTTGCTCCATAGCTTCTGCAACTTTTAATCTAAGCTCTAGTGTTGTATATTCGGTTTCTTCAATATTTGTAAGAGCAGTTTTTAACATATTAACAATAGTGACTCCTGGAATAGACTCTGGATACTGAAATGCTAAAAACATTCCTAACTTTGCTCTGTTGTCAACTGGCTCTTCAGTGATGTCCTCACCTTCAAAAATTACTGAGCCCTTAGTCACTTCATATACAGGGTTACCCATCACTACGTTTGCTAATGTGGATTTTCCAGATCCATTAGGCCCCATAATTGCGTGTACTTCACCTGGATTAATATTTAAGTTAACGCCTTTCAATATTTCTGCGCCATCAACTTCTGCGTGTAAGTTTTTAATTTTTAACATATTATCTATGTTAATTATGATTTGAAACAAGTTAAATATGATTAGCGAAATAAAATATAAAAATTACAATAAGATAATGCAATTTACATTAACTGATCTTCAAACTGAGATTAAAGAAAACTCTAATAAACTTTTAAAAGAGAATATAGATCTTCTAGAGACAATTCAAAAAGTAGATGACAATTGTAGGTTAGATGAAAAAGTATGGCAACTGGTTATTGACCAGGGTTGGCTTGCTTTAGATGTTCCTGAGGAAGATGGAGGTCTTGGATTCTCAAATACTGACACTGCAATACTTTCAGAGGTTCTTGGATATTACATGCCAATTATCCCTATCTTTAGTTCTGGAGTGGTTTTTAAGCATATCCTATTAAATTCAAAAAAAGAAAAAAAAGATGAATTACTTACAGAAATTATTAGTGGACAAAAAATAGGAACATTTGCAGTTTATGAAAATGATAAATATGAAATTAATGAAAATACAATAAGCACTCAGTTAACTACTACGGATTCTGGATTCAAATTAAACGGGCTCAAAAAATATGTTATGTTTGGTGATGTTTCAAACTATATAGCTGTTTTAGCAAAATCTGAAGATAGCTTTAAGTTTCTTTTGGTAGACGCAGATGCAGAAGGTATTGAGGTTAAACAAACAACGTCACTTGATCAGACTCGACCAATGTGCGAAGTAAAGATGAAAGATGTTCATTTAGATGAGGACTCAGTTTTAATTGATTTAGATTCAGAATTATCTGAGTGGAATAAAGTAAAAAATATTGCACTTGGTTATCTAGCTATGGAACAGGTAGGAGCTTCTCAAGCTTGTTTAGACATGTCTACAAAGTATGCAAAAGAAAGAATACAATTTGGAAGACCTATTGGATCTTTTCAAGCAATTCAACATATATGTGCAAATATGCTTATGCAGTTGGAAAGTGCAAAATCGGTGGCTTATAGCGCTGTTAGAGTTGATTATTTGGACGATGTTGAAACTGAAATGAGCTCTATGCTTGCAAAGTCATACTGTTCTGAAGTTTTCAATAAAATTGCAGGAGATAACATACAAGTTCATGGTGGAATTGGCTTCACATGGGAACACCCAGCACATCTATATTTTAAAAAAGCAAAATCAGATTCACTTTTACTTGGAACTCCAAAGTTAGCAAGAGATAAAATAGCAGAATTATTAAGCCTCTAAATTGAAAAGACTAGATCGATTCGAAAATTCTAGGTTTGTTGGATATAGAAAAAATATGAAAGTCTATGACTGTGATAACGAAGAGCA